>JQIA01000298.1_pt1 | contig 24213 bp, 25 predicted proteins | sample 811431 | NCBI WGS metagenome assembly JQIA01 (sample SAMN02998118, study PRJNA258478) | marine sediment metagenome | biome: marine; feature: seafloor; material: sediment; isolation source: oil-polluted sediment collected from 3 locations (0.5 km, 0.7 km and 0.9 km)... | place: USA: Gulf of Mexico ...
AAGAAGAAGAAGAAAATTAAAGAAACCGCATCATCGGGGAGCATTTCAAGCTCGTCTATTGCTAACTCATATGGTGGCAGTAAGAGTGATGATGCGACTAAGAGTATGAAAACATTCCTAGCTAAATATTTATTGGATACAAAAGAAACATTTAAATACAAAAAAATTGATATGACCCCTGCGCGATTTGGGAAAATTATTGAATCTGATAGTACATTAAATAGTATATTTGCTAATTTAAAAAATAGTGAAGCACAATCATTTGAGAAAAAGAAAACTGTGACATATGGTGTTGAAGATGATAATGGTAACATTATGAAAATAACGATACCTACTGAACAAGCAGAAGAGTTTGAAGTTAGATTAAGTAGAGAACTTGCTGATATTGAAGATTTCAAATCAAGTGGACATAAGGGTAAGAATATCAGTATGGCTGAATTACTGTACCAACTAAAAGATGACTATGAAGTTCTTGATGTTGAATTTCCAACTATCCCATCTGATGTTGTTTACAATGCAGATATGGCATCAGAAGATGTCGGTGATGATTTTGGAAACGACCCAATGGATGATGACGAATTCAGTAACGATAATATGGGTGGTGACTTAGGTAATGATTTAGGTAATGATTTAGGTGATGACTTGGGTGATGATTTAGGGGATGATATGGGTGGAATGGATGATATGGATGACGAATCTGTAGAAGATTTCGGTGATGAATCTCCAGAGAGTGGACCAGAATCCATGTTGGCATCAGTAATGGATATGTTGAAGTCACAAGCTGACGCTGAAAAAGCGAAAGCAGATGCAGAAGCTGAAAAAGCTAGAGCAAAACAAGCAGAATATTCAGCAGAGACAGCAAAACTAGAAATGGGTAAACAGGAAGATATCGTTCGTGTTGAAGCTGAAATGGAAGAACAACAAAACAAAGAAAAAGACGCAAAGAAAATGGCTGACATTGCTAGACATAAATACTCACAGTCTAAAGGACTAGGTGAAGGGTTTGGATTTAGTGATATGATGAATGATGTGATTTTTGAATTTGAACAAGGACAAACCGAAGCAGAATTAAAGAGACAGTTGAATGGATTAAGAAAAAGATTCCCACAATCTCGCAATAATAATGCTGAAGAAAACGCACATCAACAAAAATTGATGAATTTAGCTCGTAAAGAGATAAATGTTAAAATTAGAATTGCTCGTGAAGTGGCATCAAGACCAGAAGAAGAGCAACCAAACCGTCGCGACCCTAACAATCGTGATAGAAATACTAACAATCCGAATGATGCAGATGTTCTGGATTTAGGGAGATAATTATGAAATTAATTGATATTGTAAATTTAGACGAAATGTATGAGTATGAAGACATATATGAAGATGAAGAATGTGAGGAATGTTTAGTAGATGAAGACGGTAATATCTTTGACTTAGATGGCAATCCACTAGATGAAGCAGCCGTCACTAGACAGTTTAAGCGTTATGGTAATAAAATGACTCGCCAATACCGTTGTATGGGTGGTCCTAAAAAAGGTCGGGTTGTTGCGACAGCGGCAGGTTGTGGTAAGCGAAAAGACCCAAGACGTGTTAGAATTGGTAAAAAATCTGCGAGACTTAAGAAAGGTGAAAGAGTTAGAAAAACTTTACGCACAAAAAGAAAAACTCCTAGTAAATTATTAGTTCGTAGAAATAAAGCATTGCGTGGTGATGTATGAGATTTGGGACGTTGGATGAATTCGTTAGACATTTAACTGAAAACGATTTACATATTTCAGATTTTAAAATAACAAATCCTAAAAAAGAACTTGCAGAAAAATTAATTATTGACGATAATGTTGAAGACAGTATCGGAAGTGATGATGTTGTTATCGTTGAAAGTGTTAAAATTTTATCACTGGCAGATGCGCCAGACATTTCATACGAAGTATCTGACGGTGATGTAAATGAGTTACGTGTAACTAATGTAAATGTTATAAAAGAATCTTGTGGAGCAGGGGATATTATGTTAAAAGAGAGTAAGTTATCCCTAAACATATGTGATAGTGGTGGTTCAATTACTACTAAGATGACATTAGAAATAAATGGTTCTAGATTCAATAATGTACCATTAACATTAGTAGAATCTGCAACTGAACACCTTGTATTATCAAAAAGTTGGTTAACTAATAACCTCTAAACGGTTACATATTTTTTTTAAACTGGTAAATAGTAGTATAATAATATTTTTATAGGCTACAATTATGACTAGTAAATCACCATTCTTCGTCGTAGAAGAATTCATATCTCCACTACAATGTGAAGATATCGTTGACAGATTGGGAAATTACTTCCCACAAGTAGATGCAAATAATAAAGTTCAATGCACCCAATCTGTGAATCAATTAACTGAAATGCGGGTAATGCCATCTCTTCACGGATTAATGCCTACTCTAGAGAAACATTTCGATTTCAAGTATAAAGGAACAACTCAATTTAAATTTAACTGGTATCCTGCGGGATATAGTGACCAGACAATCCTCTGTGACAATAGTGTTAAAACGCAAAGTGGTTGGAAAAGAATATATACCTATGATTTTTCTGGTTTGATATTTTTAAATGATTACAGGTCAGAAGCACCGTTTGATGAATATTATGAAGTTATGGGTGGAAAGCATGAATATGTCACACATGGCTTTGGGTTTAATCCGAAACGTGGTACACTAATCGTTCACCCATCTGCACCGAATTTTACATATGCAATTACCCCAATTGAGGTAGGCAATCTCACTGTTATTCGTTTCAATATTAAAGCAGAAACCGAATATAATTATGATATGGATAAATTTAAAGGAAATTATAAGACATGGTTTGTTGACAATAGTTAGTTTATTGTATATACTGTACGTTCTCAAATAATAAAAATAATAAAATGGAGAAAATAATATGTCAATAATCGACACACATGAATTAATATTACCTACTAATCCAGACGACGTAAAAAGATTGTCTGCCTTAATGACAGATATATCAAATGTAATGCAAATCATTGCTGATAAACAGTCATACATCAAAGATGTTAAAAAGGAATTAAAAGAAGAATTCGGACAAGAATTTGTAAAACAATATATGAGATCAGCGACACTTTATCATAAAGGTACGTATGATGAACAGGTAATAGATTCAACCAACCTGCAATCAACATATGAAACTTTAGCTCCTGACGCACCTTAAGTAGTTAATAGATGTCATATATTTCATCTGCTATGTCACCAGACAAGAAACATGTTCTTGTCTGGGATAGAGACAAGGACGGTAAACGTTTCGTAAGAAAACATAAATGTGAATACTATTTTTATGTTCCTTGTATCAATGGTGACTTCAATGCACTCAACGGTGACAAGCTTAAACGTTTAGAGTTTAGGACATACACTGGCATGCGCGACGCTAAGAAAGAATACAAAGTACGTGGTATCCAGATTTATGAATCAGATATTGCGAATGAGTATAAAGTTATCTCTAATTACTATTATGGTAAACCGCAAGGCACAGTCCACTTTACACTTTATGATATTGAAGTAGATTATCTACCAGAAAAAGGGTTCGCAGGACCAAAAAATCCATATGGACCAATCAGTTCAATATCAATTTATCATGAATATAGTAAACGAATGGTTGTATATGCTACACCTTCGCCTAAATTCAAAGATATTACCATGGATGATGTTCCACAAGAGATACGTGATAATGTTGAATTAATTTTATGCAAAAATGAAGCAGAATTATTAAATCATTTTATGTGTGAAATTGAAGATTCAGATATTATATCTGGTTGGAACTCAGATGGATATGATACACCATACATATATGAACGTCTTAAGACTGTATTTGGTCAACATAGAGCTAATGAACTATCATTTCCCGGAGCACCAAAACCATATTATCGTGAGGTAGTGGGTGAACATGGTAGAGTTGATAAGGTATTAGTATTATCTGGAAGAATTAGTGTTGATTTAATGTTACTGTTTAAAAACTTTGAACAAGTAAATCGTCCATCATATGCATTAGAAATTATTGCAGATGAATTCTTGCCGGATTTACCTAAACTATCTTATAGTGGGACACTTTATGACTTATATCACAAAGATTTTTTCCATTTTTTACGATACAGTAAACGTGATACAGAAATCCTAAAAGGATTAGAAGATATATTAGGATATGTACAGGTAGCAATTAATATGGCTCAACTGTCTGGTTCTAATGTTAATGATGTATTGGGAACAATTAAAATGGCGGCACAGTCTATTGTCAATTTTGCACATCTTGACCCTAATTTTATGGTGATTATGCCAGATAAAGGACCACATGAAGAAGTTACTGAGAAGTTTACTGGTGCATTGGTGCTTAAACCGCAGGTAGGTATGCATAGGTGGATTACTTCGATAGATTTGGCATCACTGTACCCTATGGCGATAATAAGCTTAAATGCAAGCCCAGAGACGCTAGTGGGTCAATTTTTAGAGAATGAAGTAGCACATGAAGCAATTTTCAAAAAATACAACACATTATTGTTGTTTAGATATGAGAATGGTGACATAGAAGAGATGACTGCGCAACAATGGCGACAGAAATGTAAAGACAATAATTGGAGTGTTAGCGGTTTCGGAACAGTGTTCTCTATGGATAAACTCGGTGTTGTACCTGCATTGCTATTAAGTTGGTATAAGAGTCGCAAAGAATTTAAGAAAAAACGTGATGATGCATTAAGGGAAATTGAATTATTAGAGAAAAATAGTAATCCTGACCTTGCTAAAATTAAAAAACTTAAAGAATATGCAAATTATTGTGATAAGATACAATACATTAAGAAGATTCAATTAAATAGTTTCTATGGTGCAATTGGTAACCAGTGGTTTAAACTGTTTGATATTAGAATAGCTGAGTCAACTACTAGAACAGGTAGAGGTGTGTTAATGCATATGGTTCGTAAGATTGCTGAGTTATTGGATGGTGAATATACTTATCCATCTGATTCTTCAATATACTCAGATACTGATAGTGTAGCATTTAATAGTATAATAGAGATTGATGGTATAAAAGACACGATTGAAAGTTGGTTTAACAAGTTGGCTGAAGAACATGGTAGACACGTTGACGGTGAAAAAGAATTCACCAAAATATCTTCGTTAGATTTACATACACCAACATATGATGTTGCATATGATTGCATGGTGGATAAACCATTAATGACAATTTATCGTCATAAAATAGAAAAGAAGATGTATACAGTAACAAGTGTAGATGGACATAGTGTAACAACTACTGCGGATCACTCGTTGATGGTAATGCGTGGTGGGAATATCATAGAAATAATACCAACTGACATATTATCTGGTGACCAATTAGTTATATTTGAATAAAATGAATTCCTAAAAAACGAAACAGATAAAATTAAAGAAATAATATTATGCATGAAAGAAAATATAAATTAGTCGATATTGCCAAAGTAGAAGAAGTCAAATATACAGACGAGTACGTATATGATGTGGTGATGTTTGAACCAGAGTCACCTTACTTCGTAGCCAACGATATATTGGTGCACAATAGTTGTTACTTTAAAACTCATACTACTAATGTAGATATGGCAGATAAAGTTGGAAAAGCTGTTGAATTTAAAGTAAATAAATCATTTCCTGCATTTATGGAAGATAGTTTCTTATGTAATAAAAACCATAATATGTATATGTCTGCTGAACAGGAAATTGTAGCAGATAATAGTATATTTGTAAAACCGAAGCATTACTTGATGCATTTAGTTAGGAATGATGGCTTTGCTGTTAACAAAATGAAAGTTATGGGTCTTGCACTTAAGAAGACTACAGTACCTAAAGCGATTAAAATTGTTTTAACTAAGTTCATTGAAGAATTGCTATTAGACCGTGATTGGGATGATATAAGTAGAGATTTAGTTGATTACAGGAAAGAAGTTAAATATTTACCTGATATAAAAGACATCGGACTACCAAAAGGTGTCAATAAAGTTGAAGAGTATACAAAAGCATATATTGCGGATAAAGGTACTAGGCTTCCGGGTCATGTCGCAGCGAGTATTTTCTGGAATTACTGTATCAAAAATTATGATGATAAAGAAAGTTTTGAGATTACATCAGGTATGAAAATTAAAGTATACTATTTGAAAAAGAAATTTGGTAGATTCAAAAGTATTGCTATGCCGACAGATGCTAGATTTGTACCTAAATGGTTTAGAAAACATTTCGAACACTTAATAGATAGAGAAGCACAGGCACAACGTTTAATTGAAAACACAATTAGAACAATCCTTTGGGCAGTAGATTTAAAAATGCCAACAGGTAAATCACTACTATTCGATGAATTAGTAGAATATTAATAGAGATTAAAGATGAAAAAAATACAAAAACCAGTAAAAATGTCAGAAGAGGTATCTGAATACATTATAAATGTAGTCGAAACCGCTAAACTGTTAAATATTGAATCTTTCGTGATAGAAAAGAATAGTACACGTGGTAAGAATGATGATGGTGTGATGATTTTACAACAGGACAATATCCCAGAGTTGCCGTTTGACGGCATTGCTTTTAATGATATTTTAAGTCTTCAAAAAAGAGTCACATTGTTCAAAGAATTTGAAATACTGTATCAATTGAAAAAACAGCGAAGTGGAGTTGAATTTCCGTTTAAAACTATAATTAAATCACAGTCAAGTAAAACTAGTGTGGAGTATAGGTGCATGATACCCGCAGCCGTTAGAGCACCTAAGAAAATGAAAGACCCAATCAGTTTTTCATTCAAAATGGATGCAGAAGCAATTGACTTATTGATGAAATCCAAGAGAGTTATGGCATCGGATACATTACTGTTATCAAGTAAAAATGGTAAGGTAATATTTCAAGTATGTGATGTTGATTCTAATGTATTAGAGCATAGAATTGCATCAGATATAGATGTGACAGATATTGATGAATCTGGTGATACATTCTCTTTACCATATAAGATAAACAATTTAGTGCCTATATTGAGACATATGGCTAAACAGAATGGTGATGTTGAGCTTGGAATAACATCACGTGGATTTTTACACACAAAAATAAATGACTTAGACATTTATATATTACGGGAGAAAGAATAATGTTTGGATACTTCGAACGAAAAAGAACAGCAGCTAGAATTGCAGAAGAACAGATAATTGCAGAAGCAACACGCAAAGTTGAAGAAGAGAAAGCAATTGTAGCTTTAGCTGAAAAACTTCTTGAAGAAAAATTAATTCAAATTGAAGAAGATAAGAAAGCCGCAATTCAAAAAAAGGAAGACGATGAGATAGAAGAATTACGCTTGGCTAAAATCGCATTGGAAGAAAGACGCAAAAAACATAAAGACAGTGGTGAACCATATTTTGAAATGATTTCAGATGGTTTAACTGAAAAAGGTTTACGTATGGAATTCGATTGGAATGATGTGTGGATTGATTATCTTAAAAAACATGGATTTGATGGTGTTGATGATGAAGCAATTGTGCATAAGTATTTGGCTGCATTACAGTATGAACAACAACGTGACGAGATAGCGACTACATATGCAGGTCTTGCACCCGATAACAGTGGAGAACAACATGAAGAAGAACTTAATAATTGATGCCAGTAATTTATTGTATAGAACATTTTTTGTATACTCTAAAGATAAAGACGCAGAAGATATATTAGTCGGATTATGTTACCAATCAGCATTAATGTTGATGAATACATATTACCGTAAATTTAAACCAGACCAAATTATCATGGTATTTGATGCAGTGTCGTGGCGTAAGATGTATACATCTGATTTATCAACGTGTATTACTCATAAGAAGTATAAAGGTCAACGTCGTAAAAAGTTATCAACATCTGAAACAGAGAAGTTAGATTTATTTGACCAACATGTTACAGACTTCCATGATATATTAAAAAAGAAGACGAAGATAATGATATTGCGTGGTAGTTATTTGGAAGCAGATGATTTAATTGCAGGATATGTTCAAAAATATGATGAAGATGATAACATAATTGTCAGTATGGATAAAGATTTCATACAGTTACTTGTTAATCCTAATGTAACATTGATTGACCCACAGAAAAACCAAGAAAGAAGTTTACAAGAGTGGGATAATGATGCTGATTTATTCATGTTTGAAAAATGTATTCGTGGTGATGCGTCGGATAATGTTCAATCAAGTTACCCACGGATTAGAAAAACTAAAATAGTAGAAGCATACAATGATGATTTCGTTTGTGCTAACATTATGGAGCACGAATTTAAAGTTCCTCATATCGTTGATGGTAATCCTATTGAATTAGAATATAAAACAAAAGAATTATTCAAAGAGAATGAACTGTTAATGGATTTAACCATGCAACCGTCTGTAATTAAAGACATAATGAAGAAATCCATTAAAAAAGAAGTCAAACGTATTAAGAAAGGTAAAGCACGGTTTGATTATTATGCATTTATGCGTTTTTGTGCACAGTGTGGTATGGACAAAGTTGTTCAAAACTTAGAATCTATGTCAGCAATGTTGTCTAATAAGCAAAATTAGGGTTCAAATTTCACTGGGTCAACATTACTACTAGGGTGAGTACTGTCAACTACTGGATGGCGATTATTGTCACGATTGTGATTAACACGATTGTGGCGATTGTGATATGGGTCATGTGGATAATTATGTATCACAGGAGAATCCATTTCACCCTTCTTACCCCATTTTCGCCCAGTAGATGTGTATAGTCCGAAAATGCCCACCGATAATCCAGTGACGGTTGTTACGAACATAGATTGAGCAGTAGTTGGACCACCCACGACATCAGTAATTCTACATGCTATTTCCATCGCACTATTGATATCCATTTCACCTGCTTCTGTTAAGAATTTCATCATCCCAACATCACATGTACGTTCGACAAAAGTTTCCAAATTAGTAAACCAAATATACAATTTGTAAACCATGTACATATACGCAACGACTAACGACCTTGGTACTATTCTCCAAGCATCGATCACTTCAGCAAAACTAATTAATTTATCTTTATATTTCATATGGTTATTTATTGATTTTGTAGTATTTACTGTGATATAATATAAATAATACATTATAAATACGTAAAATAATATGGGCAGAAAACGATATTGCTATCTTTTTGATGAAGCACGAGATTTAGTTAGAGGTGAAAAGATTGGTTCTCGTCAACAATACTACGATTGGCATAAATTACATAAACCTGCTCGGATACCTAAACGACCAGACCGTTCATATCCAAAAGAATGGGTATCATGGAATGATTTTTTAGGAAATAATAATGTATTCCCATCAATTAGAAGACATTTTAGACCATATACCGATGCGAGGACATTTGCACATACGCTGAATATGAAAAATAAGGCCCAGTGGATTAAATATGCTAAATCTGCAAACAAACCTATGGATATACCGTCTAGGCCTGATGTGTATTACAATAAAACGGGTGATTGGTTCACGTGGGGTGCATTTCTTGGATATAACATAGTTGACAGGGTATCTGCATTAAATGAGTCACCATTTATTTTTTACATCCTAAATTATAAAGATACTCCGCAAAATGTATACAAATTTGGTATTACTAATGGTGGTGTATCATCCATAAAGAATGAATGGAATACACATAAGAATTTTAAAGTAATACGATTATATGATTGTGTTACCGATTTTCAGTGGAAAGAAATAGTAAATGCTAAATGTCCTGAGTACACGCAGACTCATATTGAAGACCAATTCATTGTTCCAAGCATATATGATTTACTGTATGACTTAGAAGGTACGAATAAAATCGACGTTATTACTAATTATAGTTAATTACATATGACATAGCATCGCTTATGATACTGTGATGTAACGGCCTACCATCCTTTAAAAACTCATCTTCATTCATCCAAGCAACATCCGAACTCTCATCACCAAATGGTATGAAGTTTTCGTTGTCGTATAGTTTAGCTACGTATATCGTAGTTCTGCCTAAATATATTCCAAGTTTCCATATTTGTTCAATATTTTCAGGTACTAATCCTAGTTCTTCTTCGGCTTCGCGAATAGCCGCTTCCTCGGGTGATAAATCTTCTATTTCGATTTTACCTTTAGCTATTTGAAATTTATCTCCACCATACCTCACATCAGATGGTTTCATAAACATCATGCGTGGTTTTTCCGTTGATGATACCACGTATGGTATCAATCCTGCTCTGTATATTTTCTGTTTCATAATTCTATTTATTAAATCGGCTCACTTCTTTTTTAAGTACATAAATATAGTTGTATATAAAAAAATCAAGGAGAACAATTATGTTTAAACATGTACAAAATCTAGAACTACAAGAAGGATTAGCATTCGAGTGTGTAGTTTTGAAAGAATTCGACAATGGCGATAAAGTATATATTCAATTAAATGAATTAGACCGTATCGATTTAGACCGTCTAAGAGAAATCGTAACTAGACGTGGTGCACCAACTACGGCACTGTGGGACTTAATGAACCAAACTACCCTAAGAAATGGCGAAAATGCGTTAACGTACTTTGACCAAATGACAATGCAATTAACTGCATCAGGTGATATCATTAAACCACGTATGGGTCAAAGCGGTATCGGGGTTAAATTAAAAAAGAAACCCGGAAGACCACCTAAGAATTCAAAATAATACATAGAAACAATTATGTTAATCACGATAAAGGAGATGGGTGACTATTTCCTTTATTTTTTTTTGGAGAAAGAAATGAGCAAAAAAGATACAATATTCGTACAAATAGCGAGTTATAGAGACCCACAATTAATACCAACATTAATTGACTTAATAACTAATGCCAAAAAACCAGAAAATTTACAAATTGGAATATGTTGGCAACATGGTGATGACGAAACAATCGAATTATTCTTAGAGAATGAATTTGATATAATAACGTTTGACCATACAGAAGGTTCATTACATGGCACAATTCAACTGAAATATGGTGATACATCACTAGAACTAATTGATGTTCCATATTTTGAGTCAAAGGGTGCATGTTGGGCAAGACATTCTATTCAACAATTATATAATGATGAAAAATACACACTTCAATTAGATTCACATCATAGGTTTGTGGAAGATTGGGATACAATATGTATTGAGATGTTGGAAGGACTCCGTGTAGATGGTTCATCAAAGCCATTAATCACTGGATATATTCCAGATTTTGACCCAGAAAATGACCCTAAAGGTAGAAAAATGGAAGCATGGGGGATGAATTTCGATCAATTTATTCCAGAAGGTGCTGTATTTTTTAAACCTGCAATAATTGAAAACTGGAAAAATTTAACAAAACCAATCCCTGCAAGATTCTATTCGGCACATTTTTGCTTTGTTGATGGTAATTTTTGTGAGGAAGTACAACACGACCCTGACTATTTCTTCCATGGTGAAGAGATATCAATAGCAGTACGAGCATTTACACATGGGTATGACCTTTTCCATTCACACAAATTAGTAGCATGGCATGAATACACACGTAAAAATCGTACTAAGATATGGGATGACCATACACATGTGACTAAAAAAGCAGGATTGATTAATATTGATTGGCATGAACGTAACTTAGCATGCCATAATAGAAATAGAATATTATTCGGAATGGATGGTGAAGATCCAACACAGGTTGATTTTGGTAAATATGGGTTTGGTTCTAAGCGTACATTGCGTCAGTATGAAGAATATGCAGGAATATCATTTAAATTGAGAGGTGTTCAACAAGCAACATTAGATTTTGAACTCCCACCAAATAAAGCTGAATATAAAAGTGAAAAAGAATGGATAGATTCATTCCAAGTATCTAATGACATTCGCATATATGTATCCAAAGAAGATTTGGGTGGGGAAATTGAAGATGATTATGAATTTTTTTATATTGGTGCTCATAATAAACATGGTGTCGAAATTATACGTAGAGATTTATCTGCCAAAGAAGTATACAACTATTTCAAAAACGGCAATATTGATTATCAATTCAAATTTATAACTGCTGAAATACCTGCAACATACACAATTTGGCCTGTTAGTAAATCTAAGGGGTGGTTGGATAAAATAGTAAAACCTGTAGATTATTATGTTGAAAGTAAATAACACAATATGTTAAAATTATGAAACTAGGAAACATTAAGATTGCTGATAAGGGTTTTTATATCAATTTGAAAAACTCGATTGATAGAAAAACCCATATTAATAACCAAATAGTTAAGCATGATATAGACGGATTACATAGGTTCGAAGCATTGACTGATGATTGTCATCAATTTTCTTGTACAAAAAGTCATTTGGCTGTTTTTGAAAATGCACGTGCTGAACAGATGGAATCTATATTTGTATGTGAAGATGATATGCATATATTGGATAATGTTATAGTAGATGATGTATCTGTGCCGATAAGGGAATACATGGAAAGTATAGTTATGGGGAATGTTGAATGGGATATTATATTATTAGGATGCAATCCACAAAAGCACATGATACCTGTAACTAAGCATTTTGCGATAGACAATAAGAGTACTGGTGCGTGGGCATATATAATAAAAAAACCGGCATATGAATATATATTAGATAATTTGCACTATCTTAGAGATAGATTGGCAATTGATGATTATTTACCTAAAATGAATCAACTTGGGTTTACTGCATTGACTGTGACTCCAATGGCAATTAATCATGCTACAGGATTTGAATCAACATTACAACCAAACGGCTTAGTTGACTATAATCAGTGGATTGATGGCAATTACCAGAAACATTATTATGCTAAAACTGAACAGGAAAAACAAATCGCATCTGATATAACCGTCATAATATTAGGGCGATTTGATGAAAACTATACTGCGTATGTGATACATTTAGTTAATAGCCTACCAAAAGAGTTAAGAGGTTGTCGCATTTTACTAAATTATGTATATGTCAAGAAAACAATTCACGATACAAAACTCGTACACTTAAGTAGACTATTGCATGACATGTATCCTGATATATTTTTCATATTATGTAGTACACATGGTGAATCAGCAATAGAAAAAACATTAACAAAAACAAAAACACCATATTATATAGTACTAAACCACAATTCCGTCATAGTTGATGAAATAGATTTTGATAAAATGATTGCAGTTTGTGGTGGGGGAGAAATAGATATAAGTGAGTTTACAATACCAACGAACCCTAATTATATTAAACACAATACATTAACAAACTTAGGCGCACATTATGAGTAACTGTACGATAGTAACAGGTCTGTTTGATCTTGGTAGAGAAAAATTAGATGCCGGGTTTAATCGCTCATTTGGTCACTATATTGAATCATTTAAAAAATTGCTAGAGGTTAATTTACCTCTTATAATTTATACGACAGAAGAAATTGCAAATGATGTTGTGTGGAAAGTACGCAATAGACAAAATACTCATGTTATAATTAAAACACTTGACAACATTGTGGAAGAGTTTCCATTTAAAGAACAAGTTGATGAAATACGCAATAATGAAGAGTGGAAGAAACAAGCTGATTGGTTGTATAATAGTCCACAGTCTACACTTGAATTATATAATCCTGTTGTTATGTCAAAACAGTTCTGGTTAAATGACGCATCATTGTTTAATTATTTTAATACAGAATATTTTCTGTGGGTAGATGCGGGTATATCGAATACGATAGGTAATCCTGTTGAAAGTATTCACCAATCATTCGTTGAAAAATTGACTAGACAAATGACTAAAATGTTATATGTTTGTTTCCCATACGATGGGCAGAATGAAGTACATGGATTTAAAAAGGATAAAATGAACATGTATGCAGGTACTGATACAAAATATGTTGCTCGTGGGGGCATATTTGGTGGTTCAAAGTATTATATAAATGAAATTAATTCACAATACTATGCACTTTTAAATAAATCATTAAATGCTGGATACATGGGTACAGAGGAAAGTATATTTACAATACTCACTTACACACATAAACACTTAGCCCAAACGCATATGATTGACAGTAACGGGTTGGTAATTAAATTCCTCAATGACATTAACTCAATGCCAGAAACGGACACAGACGTATCCAAATTAGCTATATACGTATTAACATATAACTTACCTAAACAATTTAAGCTGTGGATTGATTCACTTAAAGTGGCATATCCAAAGGAATACAAAACAGTCAAAAAGTATGTCATAAATAATTCGAATGATGGTAAAGTTTCTACCGAATATGATGAATTATTTAAAGAACATAATTTTGAAGAATTCAAATTTGATAATATCGGTATAAATGATGGTCGCCAATTTGCGGCTGAACATTTCCATAACTCAACACATGAATATATGGTATTTTTTGAAGACGATATGTTATTGCATACAGAACATAGTACATGTAAAAATGGGTTTAACACCGTTGTTCCAGATTTATTCAATAAATCAATGAATATCATGGAAATTGAAGAATTGGATTATCTGAAATTATGTTTTAGTGAATTTTTCGGTGATAACCACGATGATTGGGCATCATATAATATTGGTGCAGATAAAATAAAACAAAGATTCCCATATCGTGATGATAATGTATCTCACAGAAAAGCTAAAGTAGATTATACTGGGGTTTATAATAAATTATCCTATAGTGTGGGCAACCATCATTACTGTAATTGGCCACTGGTATTCAATAAGATAGGCAATGAAAAAGTATTTCTGCAAAATACCCCAACACATAAGTATGAACAGCAATGGATGTCTAATGTGTCTGATTTACAATGGAGTGGTAAAATAAAATGTGGGTGTTTATTGGCATCAACGATAAACCACAATAGATTACACTTTTATGGTAAAGATAATCGAAGAGAAAACAAACATTATACTAATTAAATATCCATATAATATAGGTTAGAACCACAATCATATATTCTATTTATATTTAATTGTGACATTATTTCGCGTTCGGTCAGATGTGCTTTTTCTGGGTATAGTTTAATTAACTTATGTTTTGCGAAATTATAACGGTGTGTGCGCATATTTCGTTCAATATACCAATAATTAATACCTGTATGGTGAGAAAAGTTAAATCCCGTAGTTGTATATACATTACCATCCCCCCATCTTAAATCACAGTAACTTATTATTTTTTTTACTGTTAAATTTGTACAATAGTGTTTTATGAAGTATTTAAGTAATTTGCTAAAACCACCGACTACGTGGATTGACGTGCAATACCTAGAAATCTCAACAATATCCTTCCCATGCTTACCTCGTGTAACGTTGGGGTGTTTAATGCTTAATAGAGCAACTAATTTATCTGCATATTTTAATCCAAAATAATATTTCGATTTATCTGCACCCTGTATGTGTGTTGCATTCATGAAATCAGTACATTCTGCATATTTCAGTTGAATGATGTCACATTTACGAGCATACACCCTATCCGTTGATTTGCCGAGTAGATGTCTCAATTTTGCTTTAACAATATCATTTTTATGTAACCATTCATCTTCAAATATGGTGATTAATCGTATCCCTTTCTCCTTGCATTTAATATATTTGTCATAGTGGTATTGGTTATTCTTATATACTTCCGAGTGCCAGTATAGTCCACAATATTCTATAGCTAGGTTCAATTCTGGAATATAGAAGTCCAGCTCTAATGGTGTTATAATACTTCGTGTATTTTGTATGAGTTGTATGCCAGAATCAAGTGATGTTATAAATTTTCTAATTTCAGCTTCACCTAATGAGGTTTTTAAACGAGGTGAACATTTTGGACATAATTGTTCAGGTATTTCTTTATACCGTAATATTGATTGTTTTTGTAACATAAATATGTTAGAACATTTGATATGCTTCATTGTTAACTTGGAAGAACAGTCATTATTGATTATTTCATATTCTGGGAACTTTTTAAAAAAACTTAAATTGTAATTTCTGATCCATGCCGTAGTGCCATCATATTTATGTATTTTATGCATTCCTATAACTTTTGTGCCAGTTTCCAATGAACATTCTAAGTTGTGACAAAAGTCATGTAGTGTCATAGATATGTTTCTAATTTCTAGACAATACCCGTAATCCACATATGCTTTCCGTGCTTTTTCGGATAGTTGTAGTTCCTGTGTGCTCTTTATGTTAATGCCGTTATTTATTAATATATTGCGAATTGTTTTACTTGTAGTTTTGAAATCACTAGCTATAGTAGTGATTGCGATGTCTCCGGATGTATACCTATTGATGATATCCGTGTTATCAAGTGGTATGTTAATATTTAATCTCTTTCTATCAGTAGTATTAATCCGTTTAATGTGATGATAATCAATTAAAGACCTGCATGCATCCAGTCCAATCCCCAATTTATTTGCAAACGCTTTAATTGAGTCACATGTGGTATACATATTATAAATTAAATCATAATCTAGTAATGGGTGAACTTCACTATATGAGTATTTAGAGAGAAAGTATGGAACTAATGTATTATTTTCTTTCAATATTCGACGAATGGGGGTAACTGAGCAGTCATATAATTGACTTATTTTTTTGACAGAATAATCATTTTTATATAAGTCAATTATTTCTTTTTCTACTAGTTTCACTTTTTTCATATATCACTTACGTTATTGCTGTTATTGAATCACTTGTGTCAGATGTACTGACTGTTAGAGTATATGTTATATTTATAGTCCTGTCAAATGATTTAAGTATGGGATCAAATATTATATGTGTTAATAGGCGTTCACGTTCATTTTCTGGTGAGTTTGCGTCATTTTGCACACCTGCATTCTCTCCTTGAACTTGGTTAACATTAACATTGGCACAAATGCCACTAGTTAGTATATTAAATAAATTTGTTCCATCCATATCATCACATGTCAACACCATTGAAGATGCAACACCACTTGATTTAGATTGAAATGTTAGGTTACCAAACGACTGTGCATTTACAATAGTGGCATACGTACCATTTGACATGTCAGTAATGAAAACATATAAATTATTATAAATTAGGTCACCATTAATTATCCAACTCCCATCATTGATACCATCACATAGGTCACCGTAAGTTAATGCACCACCTGAACCAGTACCACTTGCAGGGATTAATAATACGCAAGAATATGAAACACCATCAACAGTCACGTCAACACTAACTAACGTGTTTGGACTCAATAGTGTATCATCTTCTGATGTTTTATTGTTTAAACAAACATCAGACACGCCCGAAGTAGCGACCGCAGGTTTCCCATCACTGTATAGTCCAATTTCATCAAATACGAAACATCTTTCGTCCTCATCTAATGATGGGATAGGAGATTGTGTTGCTAATTGTGCACTTGGTTCATTTTCATTCATAAACATTGAAACAATGATATTAGATTTAAGTCCAACCTCTAATGATGAAACTCCACCACCCACAGGGTCATCAGAAGGTACAGCACCTCCACCAACTCGAACATTATCCGATCCTGCTGAACCCGGATCAGTTTTGTGATTTGGGTCAGATTCGTCAACAATTTCCGAGTATGTTTCATTGTATAATCGAGATTCCCAACCTTCGCCACTTGCGCCAGTGTTTGGTGGATTGTATACGGTATTATTAGCTGCATCAATAAATGTACCACCGTTCCCAAATGCTATTCTATAGATTGTCGAATTGTCTTCATTGGCTAATGCTCGTGATATTATTCTAGACATATTTTGCGGATGAATAGCATTATGTTGGTCTAATAATACTTCTCCACTATCTCTGTCAGTTATTAATAAATGTCCAGTTACTTGAACTGGGATTGTTAAATGTGCCATATGAACTCCTAAAATGCAAATATTTATTGTTTTATTTATAATACTATTTATGTTATATAATTTTTATGTTATACTGTAGAAATAATAATAATAATAAATGCTAATATGAAAAAACAAAATACCCCTGATTGTAAAGAACAATTACTGCAAAAATTCCCCGAATTGACCCCAAGAATACCAGACCAAATGGATTATTATTTGACAGGTAAAGAATGTGGTAACAATAAAGATTGTGAGAAAGCAGTCAAAGAATACAATGAATACAATGAATGTAAAAAAGTTAATAAAGTAATTGAGTTTGATACAACATATCTAAACGTTGTTCAAGAACTAATTGATACTGGTACATGGAAAATGAATGAACGTACAGGTAAGAATTGCTTATTCATGCATGGTGGTATGATGAAGTTCGATTTATCGACTGGATATTTCCCATTACTGACAACTAAAAAAATGGCAGTCAAGTCCATGATTGGTGAATTAATTGGTTTCTTGCGTGGTGTAGATAATGCAAAAGACTTTAGAGATTTAAAGTGTAAATTTTGGGATGCTAATGCTAATGAGAGTGAACACTGGTTGAATAATCCAAATAGAAAAGGTACTGATGATTTAGGTCGCATTTACGGTGTACAGGCTAGAGATTGGAAAACCAATGACGGTAAATCTATCGATCAATTGGGGATAGTTGTAGATAAGTTATCAAAGGGTATAGATGATAGAAGATTAATTGTGACCCATTGGAATGTTGGTGAATTGGATAAGATGGCATTGCCACCATGCCACATGACTTATACCTTCGGTATTAGAGATGGATACCTAGATATGTGCATGTACCAACGGTCTTGTGACCTACCATTAGGAATACCAATGAATGTGGCAAGTTATGCACTGCTATTAGAACTTATTGCTAAAATTACAGGTTTAAAGGCAGGGGTATTTACACATTTCATGTGGAACGTACATATATATGAAGACCAATTTGAAACAATTAAGGAACAATTATTGCGCACACCGTTTAATGCTCCAAAATTAAAAATAAATTGCGATATCAATAATTTAGAAGATATTGAAACTACATTAGAAGTGGATGACATAGTTTTTGAAGACTATGAGTGTCACCCACCTTTATTGTTTCCATTCGCTAAATAATTAACACGTCTTTATCCTGTAAACTCAAATTCCCAAACCCATGGATTTTGGGAGATAGAACCGGATACTCCAATAATTCGGTAGTAACCATATGAACCTGTGGCTATGTCAAATGTTTCTAATTGTGTTATATCTAACCATGTGAAATCACTAGATAATGTTGTATAAGAAATTCCATCGGTAGAACCTTCAACCCTCCAAACTCCATGGGACCAAGATGAATTTTGTTTAATTCTAATACCTGTGAGGGTTTGTGCTGCGGATAGCGTAAACTCTATCCATTTAGTGTCATCATTGCCCTGTGTACTTAAATAAAATACATTCGATGTTAGTCCATCTACTAAAGTTTGTAAATTACCAACAACAGTAAGTGCCGCGGATTTTGTTACAGTAATTATTGCATTCCTGTCACCTGTTAAATAAGCAGGGTCTGCACCCGTCGATGGTGATGGAGTCACTGAACTCGTAGGGGTAGGTGTCGAAGTCCCAGTAGGAGTCGGAGTAGGAGTCGGAGTAGGTGTTATGGTAACAGTAGGTACAGATAACGATGCCGTTGGTGTTGGTGTAACACTTGCCGTTGGAGTAGGTAATGGAATATCATTAACTTCTACATATTTACTAATATTTGGATATGTTGCTTCTATGTTAGTAATGTTTGCGAATAATTCACCATTTTTAAATATTAAATAATTTTCGTCTTCTTGCATTAATTCACCAATATCTACGAATCGATCCAATACCTTATCTACGCGAGCGTGTGGACTTTCTGAAAATAACATAAGTAATTGTTTAGATTTGATTTCCAACCATTTTCCATCTCCACCAAATTGAATTCGTTTAAATGATAGCGTAGTTCCATCAACAATATCATCCAATTTTAATGTACTATCGTCAAATACCGCCATATCTAACACATTCTTACTTCTGGGTATAAAGAATCGTCTATTCCTAACCAATATTTTATCCCATGTAGCCCACGGACTAGCCAAACTTAAATTTGGTTCGAAATTTTCAGTACATACTACTTCTTCTAGGTCTGGAACATCAAGACATATTTCAAGATCGATATCGATAACCTCACTTGCAAATTCAGTTACGGTTGATGTTATAAATTCAGGAATAGTAAATGTCATTAATCCATTATTAGTTAATTGGATTCTAATTGATTCAGTTGTTTCTACATTGGTGATTAATGGTACAGATGAACGTGCCACTAAATGTGCGACACCAAATTTAGGTTCTGTGAAATTAATATATAGTTGATTATTTTCAACATTACTTAATGTATAATTCTCTTCATCAATTTCAATAAGGGTATTATTAATATTCTCATATACACTTATCGCAGGAAATACAGACATATTGTGTTTAATTTTCCATACATTTGATGCATTGCTTTGTTCAAAATTGAAAAAAGCTCTACGTTGGTTATAATCATTTAGTGTTGGTTCAGTACTTGGATACTTTTCTCGCACACTATCCGGATTACGTTGTAATACATATAGTTTACCCTTACATCCGTCAGTAATAACACATTTAGAAAAAACTGTCATACCATACAAATTTTCAAGAAGTTCAACTTCTCGTTTACATGTGTCACATTTATATTTGATTATACTCATTGAAATACCTATTTGTTTTAATTATTTATACGAAAATAATAAATGTTTATATGCAAGATATGTAAATACAATTAAATTCAGGAGAATAAACTAATGAACGTCCGTTCAAAAATATTAATAGAAGAAAAAATCGACAACAAAGACAAGAAATTTGGTGCTAATAGTGAATACTTTCAAGCATTTATTTATGATATTGACGGCAGTGAACGTTTTGCGTTATTTACTGCACATGAATTAGCACAAGCTATGAACCGTGGTGCTAAAAATCCAGAAGATCAAGGCACACCTCATGCAAATAGAAAACGTTGGTGGCAGATATTCCGTTAAGGATTCCAATACTTCTTTAACTCAGCATCGACAACATTATGTGGTCTAGGTTCACCATGAAAACAAACTACTGATGTACCATCTGGTATTGTAGCAGGTTCTGGTGAATTAACTTTTTTACAGTGTACTTTATATGATACAACTTTCTTCGGGAATAAATCTTGAATAAATTGTATGGCAGGTTTGTGCTCGTCTATCCAACGTTGGTCACCCTCTCTATAATTATTCATAGTCTTTTGTTCTCGTCCCATAAATCGTCTATAAATCTGTGTAGCTTTATTGGCATTCCAAGACATTAGCCCACTACCTAACGAATGTAGATGAAAAAAATCACGCAATCCTGAAAATGTTCCACGGAATTTTGCTAAATCATCAATGTTATCAATAACAAACGTATCTAAGTCAAAATATAAAACCTGTTTATCTTGAAACAAATCAGGTCTGAATAATTCAATCTTACCCCACCACTTGGGAAAATTGTGCTTGAATGGTATAACTTCATCAACTAGGTCCATGTCAACCCCCCTTGAATTATCTGTAATGCAAGTTAACTTGAAATCAACAGAAATATATTTTTTTAAACTTCTAGCAAGGTTGTTAACATGTTGATGATTATAGATTCCACCAGTTTTAAGTACCATAGCAACAACTAGTCCACGTTTATCCTTTTCTATCACAGGTTCTGGTTTAGCATCAAGTCTTAAACATTTAATGGCTAAGTCCTTCTCACGACTACCATTTATTAACATTTGCTTTGATGCAATAATTTCATCCCTATGTTCACTAATGAATCTATTGATTGCTAAACTGCATAAGTGTTTACTATTCTCGTCATAATTATCGAGATATATTGTTCCACCGTATGACATTTTGTCCCACATGTACTCTAATGCCATCTTAGTTGGATAATAGTGGACAACATCAATATATGTGAATGCATACTTCCGTTTGTCATCAAGTGTTTTAATCGTATTTTGCATAAACCCTTCAACTATTTCATAGTTTGATACATTATGCATAGAACGTGTTAATGTATTGATTAGCATCTGTTTTTTAACTGCAAACTTTCCCTTTGGATAAGAAACTGGTGCATTTTTGTCATATGCTGTTGGTTCACCCATACCTACGAAACTATCTAATCCTACGGCAATTCTATCATTAGCCATGGCACACGCAACTAAGTGTTTAAATGTTTCACCATGTTGTGTACCAAATTCAATAATATCTCCATCAACATTCATTGATTCGTTTAAGTGGGGCAGTAATCTTTTTAAAATCATTAATCTTTCTCGAATATTTCTAATGCTTCGTTTATTGAATACCGTGGAAAGCAATTGACTGTACTATTAATACTTCCATTAATAACTTCAATGTTGTTTTCTTTCATTTGATGTACTGTAGAATTAAACATTTTTGGTAATGATGTAAGTGGTCTATTCCGTTCGGTTTTAGTATAGAAATATCCAATACTGCCATCAATTCCTAATAGTAATATTTTTTTCGGTTTCATGTGGAATGCCAAATTAAATGCACCATATCCAGAGTTGCCAGTACTTATACATCTACGGTCTGGTGATAATCCATGCACATAGGCAGTTTCAGATGATTGACTCACGAAATTATGTGATATCAGTCTATGTAAAAATATAATTCTAGGATTTGGGTATATTCGATATTGTGGAACTTTACAATCTCTTCTACCGTATTCGTCAGGAACAGCAGCATATAATTTACCTGCAAAGTTTGTTGGTAGTTGTGGACCGTTCAAACCCCATGGGTCTAATGTGAACCATGAATCTGCAAAAGGAACATGATTTCCTGAATTATTAACACATATGATGTGTCCTTTTTCACGTAATTTATTGAAATCGAAGTTTTCAAGGCTTGGACCACTCGCTACTATTATAATTTTATCATGTTGTTCATTTGGGTGAACTTGTCCCCATTTTATTCCTTTCAAAATATATCTCCGAATTTATGTATGCTATTTATGTTAAATACTTTTCAAATGGTTCAAATGGAAAACATTTAAGCTTACTGTCTAGTGTTGCATTTACTATATTGACATTAAGTCTCAATTCTTTAATCCTTTTTGCCATTGAATTTATTGATGGTATGAATAACTCATTATATGCCTTAGTGTACATATTAGGTGGGCGACCGTGACCATCGTGCCAATGTGACTTATCGTCAGTTATTGACATATCATATCCTAATAATACAATATTTTTAGCTCCCATGTTTACCGCTAAATTAATTGCATGTGCTCCCCCGTTATTACCACAAACATGTTGTGGATTTGGGTCATATCCCATCTCAGCGGTTCTAGAGAGTACTGTTGCACGACCTGCGGATTTAATTTCCACGTTTGGATAACATGAACCATGCCGAGCATGAAAGCGTAATTGGCACTTGTGTTCCATGATGCCAGTCATGTGCTTATCTACCCACGATGCATCTGACCAATATAGTGCAGTAGCATGTGGTAATAATTTATAAGAATTATTAATTCCTATTGTTAGTTCATTATCTAATAAATCCATATCAATACTGACTACGCTTGGACCGCCACCAATAATAAATACAGTTTTATTTGTTAATTTGTCCGATAATTGTTGAATATTTTTTTTCATTTTGTTATACTTCTAATAAATAATCCTACATGATTATTTAGGACAGAAACAAATAAATGATACCAACAATAACGAATGAATGTTCATTTTTTTTAAAGCACTCGCATGGAACACCCTTATTATCTAATTTATCTCATAAATTACAAGGGTTTAGTAGAGTTAAAGTTAGAAAACAAAAAATAAAAACATCTTTGGATATTATTTATAATATGGCGTTTGATGACACGTATAAGTATAACAACCTAACACAGCGAAGCGTTCTAACCTATACTGAACTAGCACTTCCTAAAAGCCCAGAAAACACTGAACCATTCTATATATTTCCAATTGATGGATTTAAGGTAATATTCTCAGAAGTGGTTACAGACTCTCGAAATGTGCACACTGAAACATTAGAATTGTTGGAAAATGACATTGGTGTAGAAAAAGGTAGCTATATAATGTCAGATTTGATAAAGTACACATATAGAACTCAGGATTTGTCAAAAGCACTGTCATATAATTGCGAAATAATTGTGTACGGTATAGCATATTACTATGCTGTACGAAAATCATTGATTGATGATTATCATAGTTTCATCTATGATTAAAATAATAATAATAATAATAATAATAATAATAATAATAA
>JQIA01000299.1_pt1 | contig 24186 bp, 23 predicted proteins | sample 811431 | NCBI WGS metagenome assembly JQIA01 (sample SAMN02998118, study PRJNA258478) | marine sediment metagenome | biome: marine; feature: seafloor; material: sediment; isolation source: oil-polluted sediment collected from 3 locations (0.5 km, 0.7 km and 0.9 km)... | place: USA: Gulf of Mexico ...
TAATAAGTATTTTCAACATTAATCTCGATAATTAATAAAATATTATTTTAAGATATCAGATGAAACTTAAGGAATGCTGAGTTTTCACTTAAATTATAATGTATGTGTACAGTGGTATACGGATATGACTACAATGCTATTACGCATCTTCATTAATTTTAGTTAAATAATGTTCTGAACTTGCAGGAATAGTTCAAATATTATCTTTAAAATCAATATCAGACAGGCTGGGATCGTGCATTGATATTGTATCTATTTCGTACAAAACAGTGATTCTATGTAAATTTCAAGTTTATATATTAACTTGAAAACGATAAACCAACTATGATGCATCTATTAACTAATATTTACACAAAGCATAATCATGATCTCAAAAATCAAAATAGACAGTAATAATTCAATAGCGTGCTTTGTTTTTGGTATAGAATGAAACAGAGAGAAACACAGAACTTCGTGCCATGCTGACAAACAAGCTGCGGGTGAAGAAATGAAGTAAGGCTATATATTCATATCTATCCCTGGTATTTTAAGATGCAGGATTCAGTTGAAAAGTAATAATAATCAATGTAAGTTATTGATTTAAATGATTGGGTGGCAGCCTAAACAGCCACATCTCGGCACATGAGTCGTCTGCTGCGGTTGCTTCCTTCCAGATCTGGCCGAGTTCACAGAGTATCATTGCGAGAGGACCGAAAAGGCCACCATAATGAGCATTACTAAATAAATAAAAACGTTAATAGTAAGCGGCGCGAATTATCGCTAATCAATTAACAGGATGCAAGCACTAGTTGCTATTTTTCTACTTTCACTCAGTTACTTGCTGTTTTTTTATACTTATCAACGTATCTCTTTTAAAAGGTACTATTTGGTTAGTGAAGATCTTTTGTTTTGTTACGATCAGTTACGCCATTTTCTTGCTGCGCTAATTTTTCATGTAGCTCCAATAAAATAGACTTAATAACAAATAGATTCTCTTTACCCAAGCGCAGTAATAACTTATCAGCTTGTGGCAGGCCTTCAAGTTTCGGATCAGCAAATTTATACATAACGCTTCGGCGAGTTAAATTCATTGATGATTTAGGTAATTCCATATCTAATACCCGAGTCATCGCATCTTGTAGTGTTTTAGTAAAATCGTCTTCATAGCCTAACTCACTATAGGCATCGTCAATTAAAGGTTTCACTTCTATATACCACCGAACTAAACTCTCACTGTCTACTGAACGTAATAAGTCGATATATAAATCAAACCTCTGAGTGGCACTATCATTCCATTGCCAAGTGTCTTGAGTGGGTTTGTTCTTCAAATCAGGCGAAAATTTAGTGTTAGGTAAAATAAAAGGGCTATGCCCATATGCGATAACGCCTTGAGAAAAATTATCAGTAAAAATGACAAAACGGCGGATCATGTCTTCATTAATAATTAATGATAATAAGTTTTTATGTAAAATAATGTTTGATAGCTTTATTTTTATCCAGCGATCACTTTCATCTAATGAAGGCAGTAAATTTTCAACAACACCCTTTTTTTCCTCAAGTACTTCTTCAATAATAACAACGTTTGAAATTTCACTTTCAACAACGATAATATCTTCAGACTCAGGTAAAAAAGTTACGGGTGATTTCTCTTGAGTTTCAACTGGCTTATTTCCCGTATATTGCCAAGCTGTAGCAATAACGATAACAAGTAAAATAATCACAGTGATCAATGACCATGAAACACGCATTTTATCAGCTTGTTCTTTTTGCGCTAACAATTGGTTTGAATTATCCATAAATACCTATCAATATAAATTTTAATACTTTAAGGAAGTCTCTTTAGCTAATTATCATTGTGGCATTAACCGTTTTACGTTGTCATTCGCTAACTGTTTCAAATAATTCCAAACAGTATTCACTTGCGATAAACGCTTGCTTTCTGGATGAGTCACTAAATAAAAGCTGCGTACTAATTTAATGTCATCAACACACAACTTTACTAAACTAGCATCTTGCTCAGCTAAAAAGCAAGGTAAAATACCAATGCCTAAACCACTTTTTATTGCGCTATATTGACTTGTTATGCTGGTACTTTGAAAACTAGGGTTTATTTCTGCATTTAACTCTTTTAAATACGACAACTGCTCAGTAAAAAGCAGCGTGTCTACATAACTAACCCACTTATATTGTGTTAGCTGCTTCATGTTAACTTGACTTGTCAGAGAATCAAGGTAATTAGGATGACCATACAGTTGTAACTGATAATCACATAATTTAGTTATGATAGTTGAGGTGTTTTTTGGTTTTTCAACCGCGATGGCTATATCTGCTTCATTTCTACTTATTTTTACATCACGAGAAAAATGCACCAATTCAATTTGAATATTTGGAAAGGCTTGTTGAAGTGGCATTAAGTTAGGCGAAATAAAAAAACTACCGAAGGCTTCAGTTACACCTACGCGTACTCGTCCACTGTTCTCTTGTTTCTGCTCTTTTATTGCATCGAAAGCTTGCCCTGCATCGAGTTCCATTCGCCTTGCATAAGATAATAGTTTAGTGCCATCCATTGTTAAAACATGCCCGCTTGGGGTACGTTCAAAAAGCTTGGTTGATAAGTCAGTTTCTAATTTATGAAGACGCCTAGATAATGTTGAGGGATCTAGGCTTAACCGTTTTGCCGCAATAGACAAACGCTCGCTACGAGAGACTTCTAAAAATAATTTTATATCATGCCAGTTCATCTTATAATAATATCATAGCTAATTATCTGTTGCAAAAACGCAATGCTTGTTGCGTTTTTGAATATTGCATTTTACTCAATAAAAACATACTTTAGCTGCACTAGTTTCATTTTTATTATATAAGGCTTCCTATGACCATTAAAGAAATTCCACTAATCATCAATGGCGAAAAAGTTCGCTCAACCACAGATACATGGTTAGATGTATTAAACCCTGCTACGCAAGAAGTTGTTGCCCGTGTACCCGTGGCAACTAAAGAAGAAGTAGCCGCTGCAGTAGCTAACGCTGCTGAAGCATTTAAAACTTGGTCAAAGGTATCTTTAACCAATAGAATGCGCATTATGCTTAAATTTCAGCAACTAGTAAGAGAAAATACGCAAGAGTTAGCTGAATTAGTAACTTTAGAGCACGGTAAAACTTTACCCGATTCAGAAGGTGAAGTTGGTCGTTCTTTAGAAGCAATTGAAAATGCTTGTTCTATTACTCGCTTACAGTTAGGCGATATGGCGAATAATGCCGCAACAGGCGTTGATACGTATACGTTACACAAACCATTAGGTGTTGGTGTTGGTATTACGGCTTTTAACTTCCCATTAATGTTGCCATCTTTTATGTTTCCGCCGGCAATTGCTTGTGGTAATACGTTTGTTTTAAAACCCTCTGAGCAAGCGCCTTCGTCAACTATTTTATTGGTTGAATTAGCACTTAAAGCAGGTATCCCTGCCGGTGTATTAAACGTTGTTCATGGCGGCCCTGATGTAGTGAATCAGCTTATTGAAGCAGATGAAGTTAAAGCGGTTTCTTTTATTGGCTCTACCGGTGTTGGTACACACGTTTATAACCATGCAAGTAAGCACGGTAAGCGCGCTCAATCTATGATGGGTGCTAAAAACCATATGGTTATTATGCCTGATGCTAATAAAGACAGAGCGATTAACGATTTATTAGGCTCAGCATTTGGTGCTGCGGGTCAACGTTGTATGGCTAACCCTGTAACAATTTTAGTCGGTGAAGCACGCAACTGGTTACCTGAAATTGTTGAAAGAACAAAATTAATGAAAGTTGGCCCAGGCACACAACGTGATGCTGATTTAGGTCCAGTAGTATCTCCGCAAGCTAAAGCACGTATTATTAGTATTTTAGACTCAGGTGTAGAGCAAGGTGCAACTTTATTAGTTGATGGCAGAGATTGTAACGTTGACGGTTATCCAAACGGTAACTTTGTTGGTCCTACATTATTTACTGATGTTACAACTGACATGGATATTTACACCCAAGAAATTTTTGGCCCTGCTCTTTGTGTATTAGAAGCAGAAACGTTAGAGGAAGCAATTGAAATTATCAATGCAAACCCTAATGGTAACGGCACGTCATTATTTACCTCTTCAGGTTGGAATGCGCGTAAATTTGAAAACGATATTGATGTTGGACAAGTAGGTATTAATGTACCAATTCCTGTGCCAGTTGCTTATTTTAGCTTTACGGGGTCACGTGGTTCAAAATTGGGTGATTTAGGTCCTAACGGCAAGCAGACAATAAGTTTCTGGACTTATACTAAGTCTGTGACTGCTCGTTGGTTTGAACCAGATCATCAAGATGGAACAAATGTTCATACCACTATCAGTATGAAGTAACTTGTAGGCGGGATTTTAATCCCGCTTATTCAGTACAAAAGCGCGAACAAGTTCCCGCCTACGGTTAACCAGATAATGATATCTATCACGTAGGCGGAGTTTTTACCTCTATGGATATACCTTTAAAAATTGTTGATAGTTTTCAAGCGCCGCTGGGTTACCTTTATTACGTTGACAAACACTTTTTTGATATTGATAATTAAAAACATCAAACCATAAATCTAATAATTGAGCATTAGCGTTTTCACCTGCCATGGCCAATACTCTAGCGGCAACCTCTGCTGTTGAAAACTGATGTTCTAATGCTGTTTTTCTAACCGTATAACGTGAATTACTTCCTACTGGTGAAATTTTATTTTTTTCAGATGCTTGAATCTGTTCAATCGATTGATTCTGTTCTAATGCATTATCACCCTGCGCAACATCCACCTTTAAAGCATTATCTAAAAATAGCTTTGGATCAAAAGAGATTAATGGAAACCCATTTAAATAAGGACTTTTACGAAACATCTTTTTCGCTTCTCGCCAACTACCATCTAACATAATAAATAAAGGGCGCTTCCCAGGCTCACAAAGCACTTTATTTTTATATACTTGCCGCTGAGGCTCTGCATATTCATGAGGAAAAACAACAAAAGGTTGCCACTGTTCATCATCCAATATCGCTTGCAAGGCATCATTTTTTGTCGTGCGTGACCATAAAAACGCAAAGGTATCAGGAATTAAATCCGCAATTAACTTACCTGTATTACTTGGTTTTAATACCTCTGTATCGTACATGAGCAACAAAAACCCAGCCTTGGTTTTAATATTTTCTTTTTCAGGAGCTATTGAGCAAATACAAAATTTAACTGCTAAACGACATAAATCGCAGCGCTTTACTCGCTGACCTCGTGCTTTGTATGTAGTAGTACTTAAACTTTTACGGTATTGATGTAATTGATGAACTGCGTGCATGAAGATAATAGTTAAAAAAGAGTTTACAAGAATACTAAATCTTTTGATTTATTTTTAATAGTAAAATATCAATAACCTATTACATAGACTGGTGCGCATCACCTTTTTTTATACTGTGTGCTGTTAACACATTAGTTTTAGTTAACACAGGAATATTCGTTTTCAATTGCTCTTCTAAAATATCAATATCAATGACCAAAGCGCATAAATTTTCCGCTTTTCGCTCTATTTTTTCTGCCCTTGTTTCCATTTCATGTTCAATATTATCACCAAATTTTTCCATACGAGTTTCAAAAGTATTACTGTTACCACCTGAAGTCATCATTTCCTTAGCAACAGCCATCATAATGTTACTCATAGAATTCATAACGGCTTTTTCTATAGCAGATTCAATGTGTTGTTCAAATTCACCATTTAATAACTCATCATTTTCTAAACCCTTTTCGCCAATACTAAAACCATGATCTATCGTGTAATGTGCCGCTACTTCTTCGCGTAAACTAATTAGCTCTTGTGTTAAGTTTGCGCCTACGCTATTACCTTCACCCAGTAATTCGTCAAAAGCTAGGTTCACACCTTCAAGTGCTAAATCAACGCCTTCAACAGCAATAGTTCTTACCTTAGGAATTAGCGCCCGAATATTAGTTGAATATTGACCAATTAATATTTTTTGCTTGGCATTTAAAGAAACGTTATGGCCATTAACGAACAGTGCTTTATCATTTTTAATCGCATAAATTTGCTTATTTTTATTGCCTGGATTAAAGAATTCAATAGCCACTTTATTAATACTAAACCCTGCATCTAAATTCACACGGCATGAATCATGAGCAAAAACAGTCAATGGAGCAAGTGTGATTGAAACTACCACTGACGTGCCCAATAGTGCAGTAGACATTGTTTTATTAAAAGTGTTCAACATGTTTATTTCCTATAAAAAAGTGATTACTATCATTTTATTCTGCCAGAGTACCGTCATCGCTCCCCTTCTTTTTGCATTTCAAATAACCTTGATTGACAGCGTTGAAATTCAAACCTAAGTTGCTTACCTTGATATAACTCGGCTATATCAACATCAGCACTTACTACTAACTTAACATTACGATCATAAAATTCATCAACAAGGGCGATAAAACGTCGCGCCTCATCATCTAAATGCTGTAAATCTCCCATCAATACACCACTGCGCTGGTAACTATCTTCAACACCTGAAAATACAGCTGATATTAACTGCCCTGAAAAACGTGGTACGCGGCTAATAAATACCGTGGTGAACTTATCCGCTAAAAACATATAATCTCGTTGGCTGCGTGGACCTGAACATAACGCAAAAAAATCAAACCAAATATATTGTTCGTTTCTTTTGATATGGTATTTTTTAACATACCTTTCATTACTCACTTTTTTGATAAAATTCATTTCACGACCATTCACACAAATAGAACCATTTATTGAGAGATCAGCCGTTGCAATATCATCTTCATAAAGTTGCTCAAAACGTTTTGCTAAGCGCACCTCCCCTTGTAAATGAGTAAAATAATAATTGCTGTATTGACCCACATCAATCTCTGATAGTCTATGGTCAATATTGCCATCAATTGAAATAACTTGGCAATAACGATTTATTAAAGCGATGGTAGGTAAAAAGCGTTCTCTTTGTAAACCATTGCGATATAGCTGCTCAGGTTGACAATTAGACGTTGCGACCAACGTTAACCCTTGAGCAAAAAGCGCTTTAAATAAACCCGCAAGTATCATGGCATCACCAATATCACTAACAAAAAACTCATCGAAACATAATAAATCTAGCCGATCAGCCCAAGATTTAGCAATATGATCAAGCGGGTCATTAATTGGAGGTTGTAATAACGTGAGTTTATTTAGCGTTTGATGAATTTCTTCCATAAATCGATGAAAGTGAATACGCTTTTTGTTTTTTATCGTAAGGTTTTTATAGAACAAATCCATCAACATAGTTTTGCCACGTCCTACTCGTCCGTAGAAATATAACCCCTGAATATGGCTATTGGCTGTATTAGTAAATGTTTTTTTTAGCAGTGCCTTGGCTGGCTGTTTATTCTGCTTAGCAAGTAACTGTGCAGAAAGATTTGATAATGCTTTTATCGCTTCAAGCTGTGCCTTGTCTTCACAAAGCACATTATCATTGATAAGTTGTTGGTATAAAGTCCGCATTCATAAACTAAAATGTTAGATGGCGTATTTTAAAGCTGCGACCTTTCATTTTACCATTAGCAAGTTTTCTCAAGGCTAATTTCAATGCTTTCTTGTTAACGGCAACATAAGCCTTATTATCAAGCACATTAATTTTTCCTACATCCGCCCCATTAACGCCTTCGCTACCCTTGTCTTTACCTGTTAGCGCACCAAGGATATCGCCAGGGCGTACTTTTTGTTTTTTACCGCCATCTATTTGAATAGTTGACATTTTCGCTTGTACTCTTGGATTTGCTAACACTTCCGCAGAAGGTAGTAATTCAGCTTTAATCACTTGATCAAGTTCATCTTCAATTAAGCCAACTTTATAGCGCTCTTTATCATTAAATAACGAAACTGCTTTGCCTTGTTTACCTGCTCGTCCTGTTCTGCCAATACGATGAATGTGCACTTCACTATCATGAGCGATATGATAATTAACAACTAAATCAAGTGAGTCAATATCAAGACCACGAGCAGCAACATCGGTAGCAACTAATATAGAGGCACTTTTATTAGAAAAACGCAGTAAAGTTTGGTCACGATCTCTTTGTTCTAAATCACCGTGTAAAGCCATGGCACTAAAACCGTCTGCTAGTAGTTCATTGCATACCGCTTGAGTTTCTTTTTTAGTATTACAAAAGATCACTGTCGACTCAACTGGGTTAGCTTGCAGCAATATTCTTAAAGCATCAAAACGCGCTTGTTCGTCACTAATATGAAAAAATTGCTGACTAATATTTGGTTGATCTTCGTTATCACCTGCTTTCACAATAATAGGCTTAGACATGATGTTTTCACTAATCGATTGGATTTGCTTTGGAAAAGTAGCACTGAAAAGCAACGTTTGTCGCTCTAGTGGTGTACGTTCAATAATATTATCAAGTGCCGCTTCAAAACCCATTTCTAACATGCGATCAGCTTCATCAAGCACCAATAAATTTAAGTTATCGAGCTTTAGTGTCCCTTTAATGACATGCTCTTCAATACGACCTGGTGTACCAACAATAATATGAGCACCATGCTCTAATGAACCAATTTGTGGACCAAAAGGTGTACCACCGCATAATGTAAGCACTTTAATGTTATGAATGGTACGAGCAAGTTTGCGAATTTCTTTAGCAACTTGATCGGCAAGTTCTCGTGTTGGACAAAGGATCATAGATTGAATACGAAAACGTTTTACTTGTAACTTCTCCAACAACGCTAAACCAAAAGCAGCCGTTTTTCCTGAGCCTGTTTTAGCTTGAGCAATCACATCTTTGCCCTGCAACATTTCAGGTAAACTCATGGCTTGAATTGGCGTCATTTTTTCATAACCAAGAGATGACAAGTTTTTCAGTAAATCGGCTGAAATATTCAACGTAGAAAAATCTGTTGATGAAGCGTTTTTAGTAGTCAAAGGGGATACCTTAAATTGAATTGGCTTGAAGAACTTTCAAACATAAGCGAATGGGCGCATAATAACAGTAAAGACGCTATTGACCTATTTATGGCGAAAATTAATGGTTAAAAATAATGAATCGAAAGAAAAAGATTAACGAAACGTTAAAAAAGAAGCAAAAAAAGGCTAACGCAAAGTTACAAAAAAGTAATAAACCTCGTTATATTTCAAAAGCTGAAAGAGAAAAACTTGCACTAGTAAAACAAGAATAGAAAACTATACAGAGTAGGTATGCCTTTTGTCTCTGTCTTATACTCAACCCACCTAAAGATACAAGACTCATCTTGAAGTGGGTTGAGTATATATGTATAAAGTTATTGGTGAGTACAACATAACGTGAGTACCCTACTCTTATGCTTTACCCTTTTATCTTCTCACGCATACGCTGCACTATCATATAAAAATACGGTACTAATAAAGTTCCAAAAATGGTCGCGGCTATCATACCAGCAAACACGGTTACACCTAAAGACACACGCGAACCTGCGCCTGCCCCAGTAGCAAAAACTAACGGTAGCACACCTAATACAAAAGAAAATGCGGTCATCAATACCGCCCTAAAACGCATTTTAGCGGCATTTAAGGCTGCATCAAAAATACTTTTACCTGCTGCCCTTTCTTCCATCGCAAACTCAACAATTAAAATAGCTGTTTTTGTCGACATGCCAATAAGTAAAACTAAACCAACTTGGGCATAAATATTATTGGACATACCTAACGCATATAAAGTGAGCATAGAGCCAAAGAGAGCCAAGGGTACTGCGGCAATAACTGAAAAAGGTATAGTCCAACTTTCATATTGTGCGACTAAGAACAAATAGACAAACAAAATAGCCAGGGCAAAAAGTAGCGGTGCTAAATCACCCGCTTCAATTTCTTGCTTAGATTGTCCAGACCATTCATAAATAAAACCTTGTGGTAAATTTTCTGCCAACTCTTGCATCACATGAATCGCTTGTCCCGAAGAATAGCCTACAGATGCTTGTCCGGTAATAGTTGCACTGCGATATAAGTTAAAGTGATTAATGGTCGTAGGTCCTAAAATAGGGCTCAACTTTGCCAAAGTGGTTAGCGGCACCATTTCATTATCTTTATTACGAACATAATAATGACTTAAATCGGAAGGATCTTTTCTATATTCGGTTTGAGCCTGAATAGTCACTTTATAAGTACGACCAAATTGATTGAAATCGTTAATATATAAAGATCCTAGCTGTGCTTGTAAAGTACTAAAGATATCAGAAAAAGCTACGCCTTGAGCTTTCGCTTTATTGCGATCTACTTCTAAAAAATATTGAGGCACATTAGCACGAAAAGTACTAAAAACCCGGCTAAGTTCAGGTTTTTGGTTAGCATCATAAATCAAACCACTCATTGCTTGTGCCAATAATGCTGGTTCTCGACCTTCACTGTCTTGCAGTTGAAATTCAAAGCCTGAACTAGTTCCTAATCCAGGGATCGGTGGCGGGTTAAAAATCATAATTTGCGCTTCAGACATAGACCATAGTTGCCCCATTAACCGAGGAATAACTTGTTTTAAACCTAACTCGTCCGTTGTGCGATCTTCCCATTCTTTAAGCATGATAATGGCTAAGCCATTATTTGAACCCGGACCACCCAGTAAAGAATAACCACCCACTGTAATAACATCAACCACCGCAGGATCGGCAGTAATAATGGGGACTAATTTATCCATTACAGTTTGAGTACGGTTAGAAGAAGAGGCATCAGGCAACTGAATATCAACAAATAGGTACCCCTGATCTTCACTAGGAATAAAGGCTGTAGGTACCGCTGTCGTTAGCCAGCCCGCTGCAACAAAAATAATACCAACAAATAGACCAACACGCAGCACTCGTTTTAATAAAAAATTAACCGAACGGGTATAACCCGATGTTGCTTTATTAATTAAATTTTCTACAGGAACTAACCACTTAATAGGTTTCATTTTTTCTGCTGACAACAATACCGTACAAAGTGCAGGACTAAGCGTTAACGCATTAATAGATGAAATAATTACCGCGAATGAAATAGTCATTGAGAACTGTTTATAAAGCTCACCAGTAATACCTGGCATAAAGCCTACGGGCACAAATACAGCTAACAAGACCAAAGTAGTCGCAATAATAGGGCCTGAAACCTGCCCCATAGCTTTAGTGACAGCTTCTTTTATCGGTAACTGCTCTTCTCTTAAAATACGCTCGACATTTTCAATAACAATAATGGCATCATCAACGACAATACCAATGGCTAGTACTAAACCAAACATAGTTATCGTATTAATGGAATACCCCATCACTAGCATAAAGGCAAAGGTACCCACTAGAGACACAGGAATAGCTAAGGTTGGAATAATCGTAGCGCGCCAATTTTGTAAAAATAAAAACACCACTAAAATAACTAATGCTACGGCTTGAAATAAAGTGACCTTCACCTCTTCCATAGAGCGAAAAATAAATTTAGTGGTATCAAATGGCATCACATATTCTAGACCGTCAGGAAAACGCTGAGCCAACTTAGCCATTTCAGCTTTTACTTGGGTAGCAACCTCTGTTGCGTTGGCATCAGGCAATTGATAAATAACTAAAAAGGCGGTATCTTTGCCATTAAGTCTAGCCTGAGTTGAATAGTTTTCAGCGCCTAATTCAATTTTTGCGATATCATTTAAACGAACAAAATTTCCATTCTCTTGGGCGCGAATAATGGTTTGGCCAAATTCCTTAGGGGTTTTTAATCGACCTTGAGCCTGAATAGAGTATTCAAACTGTTGATTCGGCAAAGTAGGGCTAGCGCCAAATTTTCCCGCAGCGACAATCATATTCTGTTCATCGAGTGCATTTTTCACTTCGGTTACGGTAACATTGAGTGAAGTCATGCGATCAGGGTTTAACCAAACGCGCATACTATAAGTCATTGCTCCCATGATTTCTGCTGAAGCAACGCCTTTAATACGCCCCAAAGGTTCAACTAAATAATTACTGGCATAGTTACTTAAAAAGAGTTGATCTATACCCGCTTGCTCAGAAAAAAGCGTAACGCCTAATAACATTGAGCTAGATTGTTTTTTTACATTAACCCCTTGTCGAGTAACTTCTGCTGGTAAAGCACTGGTGGCAAGTGCGACACGATTTTGTACATTAACCTGTGCAATATCGCCATCCGTACCTACTTTAAAGTAAACAGTAATAATTGCAGACCCATTATTCGATGCCGAAGAATCAATATACATCATATCTTCAACACCATTGATTTGCTCTTCAATAGGTCGAATTACTGACTCTTCTACTACTTGAGCGCTAGCACCTGGGTAAACAGTGGAAATTTGTACTTGCGGAGGTGTTATCTCGGGGTACATATTTATTGGCAATAAACTCATGGCGATTAAACCAGCCAAAAAAATCACAATAGATATAACAAAAGCAAGTTTAGGGCGATGTATAAAGGTTTTACTTATCATTACGCTACCCCTTTACTAAACTTTATTGCTAGGCAATGAAAGTGTGCCCGTTAAAGGATCAATATTTTTGATAATACCGTTAACTTCAATGCCACTTCTGACTTTTTGTAAACCTTCTATAATCACTTGTTCACCTTCTTTAAGCCCTTTTTCAACCACCCACATAGCATCAATTCTACGACCTAACACTACATGACGTTGCTTAACGGTATTATCTTTATCAACCACAAGTACAAATTCACCCTGTTGGTTTGATTGCACTGCCATTTGCGGTACTAATGCCATAGTGGTTTTGTTTTTGCTTTCCAGCGTAAGGGTAACGAACAACCCTGGTAAAATAATACCTTCGGGATTAGGAAAAACCGCTCGTAACTCTACAGTACCCATACCTTGAGTTATTTTTGTATCGGCAAAATCAAGTTTACCTTGCTCAGGGTAATCTGAGTTATTAGGCAAACGTAAAAATAAATTAACCGCAAGCTTATCAGGCTGTCGCGAATGGTGATGCTTTTGCATATAGGATATATAAGTACTTTCTTCTATTTGAAAGCTTACATACATAGGATCAGTCAATATTACAGTTGCTAGCACATTACTATTTGGACCAATGATATTGCCAACATTATAATTAACCTTACCTATTTGCCCAGTAAAAGGTGCTGTAATATTGGTATAACTTAGATCTAATTCAGCCTGCTGTACATTCGCCTGTGCGGCTTTTACAGCAGATTTTGCTTGTGAGTCATTCGTGGTTAGTTTGTCAAAATCTAATTGTGAAATATAACCATCGCCAATAAGATCTTTTGCCCGCGTTAAGTTCTTTTCAGCAATTTGTTGACCTGATATTTTACTGGCTAGATCCGCTTCAGCCGCAACTAAATTAGCTTCAAATGCTGCGGGCTCTATTGTTAATAATATTTGGTCTTTTTTAACAGTAGAGCCTTCTTTAAAATGGCGCTCTATCAATTCGCCTTCAACCCTCGCTACAAGATTCGCTTCTTTTGACGCTTGTGTACGAGCAACAAATTCTCGATAACTTCCAAGCGCTTGATTTTTAACTTGATAGATAGATACCGCAGGCTTCGGTACTGCTACTTTTGGTGTAGCTTGATCACAGCCGAAAAAGGTTAATGAAATGAAGATAATAAAAAAAGTTTTTCGTGTTGAACGATTTAAAAGAAAATATTTGAGCATTAATACTGTCCTTATGTATTTAGCGCTTATACCAATCAGATCAATTAATGGGTCAAATTAAAATGAGAAGAAATATTCAAGAACAAGGCGCTTAATGGAGTAATAGCTGACTATTAGAATGACAAGTAACGATATTATTGGAAATTAAGCATTTTAAAAAATAGCTTAGTTAGCCTAATTAATATTGCTTTTTTAATAAAAAGATAAAAAAAACTGCCAATAATATTCAGCAGTTTTTAGTGTAATAGCCATTGTATAAACGATTATGCCAAGTTCATCTCTTGAACTTTTTCATGGGCTATATCTGGAGCACTACTCACAGGTTTATCATGTAAATTAGCTTTTAATTGCCCTTTACGGTGTTTTAGTGCGGCATCTAATTTTTTAGCTGCGTTAGCAATCGCTGGATACATTACGTCATTTTCACCTTTAATTGAGATTCGTCCACTTTCATAATTAGTGGTTATTTCAACTTGATGAGAGTTATGCTCTTTAGAAATAATAACGTCTAAGGCGATTAAGGTTGGAAAATGATTTGCTATTTTGGCAAATTTTTCTTCGATATGCTCTCTAATAGAATCAGAAACTTCAACATGATGACCAGAAAGATTTATTTTCATAAGTATTCCTTTTAACGATAACTGTTAGCATGGATTGCTAACAAGAACTTTGAGTACTTTTCAAGTGCTCTATAATAGAACTGAGGGTAAATAAATAAAAAACAAGGTTTGTTATTACTTATCTACTCTATATTCAAAATAACTTAAAAGTTTGAAAATTACTATTAATTTAGGAAAATAAGTTAAAAATTAGATTAAGAGGCAAAAGAAGAAGAAATAAAGAACGTGCTAAAAAATTAACTGCATAATAAGCAAAGCAAATAGTCCTGCAACAATATCATCAAACATAATCCCTAAACCGCCTGTCATTTTTTTATCAATAAATGAAATAGGCCAAGGTTTTAATATGTCGAAGAAGCGAAACAAAAGAAAACCCACTAAAATGCTTTGCCAGCTTACAGGCACCATAAACATAGTAATAAAAAAGCCAACAAATTCATCCCACACAATAGCACCATGATCATGTACACCAACATCAGCGGCAGTTTTACCACAAATATAAATACCTGCAACACTCATAATTAACACCATAATGGCATAATGAATAGGTGTTAACATGACAAGCAATAAATAAACAGGTATGGCAGCTAAAGTACCAAAAGTCCCTGGTGCTTTGGGTGCTAAACCACTACCAAAACCCAACGCTAAAAACTGTACAGGACTTGATAAATTAAACGTCACTTTCGTCTTAAAGGTCATAAGTTACACAGTTGATGAGAAGTGTTCAAAACCTGTATTATAAATAGGTACAGGTTTATTATTTAATGTGGTACTAATCGTATTAGATGCGTTTATTTGACCAATGCAAGTAACTATAGTACCAACATGAGATAACGCTGTTTCCATACCCACTTTATTATCTTCAGAAACAGTAAACAATAATTCATAATCATCACCTCCCGTTAATGCAAGATTTATTGCATCGTTAAATAACAAACTGTCATGCATTGCTGTTGATAATGGAACTGCATCTAAAACAATATTAGCGCCAACATTTGATGCTTGACAAAGATGACCGAGATCAGCAATTAGGCCATCAGATATATCAATGGCTGCAGAGGCATATTCTCGTAATGCTTGGCCGACAAGTACGCGTGGTTTAGGATAATTTAATTTAGCATTTATTGTTTCTACAAAACTATTGTCTACCGTAACCTCGCCTTGAAGGTGTTTTAAAGCCAACGCTGCATCGCCTATATCACCCGTAACATACAACCAATCACCTGTTTTCGCGCCAGAACGAGATAAATATTTACCCTCAGGTGTTAGCCCTTGCGCAGTAATGGTTATACTTAACGGGCCTTGTGTAGTATCACCACCAATAAGCTGTACATTATAAAATTCACACAAGTGGAACACACCAGCACTAAACTCTGTTAACCAATCATTATCAATTTCAGGTAGCGTAATTGCTAATGATAGCCAGCTAGGTTTAGCGCCCATCGCGGCAATATCAGATAAATTAACAGCGACAGCTTTATGGCCAATAGCACGTGGCGCAGTATTCTCAGGAAAATGTACTCCCGAAACAAGCGTATCGGTGGTAACAACGATGTTTTGTTGCTCGGTAGGTAACACAACAGCACAGTCATCACCTATACCAAGTAGTACATCTTTTCGCTTTACATTTTGTTCAGTAAAAAAATGCTTAATTAATTCAAATTCTTTCATACGGTATGCAGGTAAACTACTTGGTAAATGGGTAAGAGGAGAAAGGGACAAAGTACCCCCTATAAAGACTTTCGCCTAGCCTTAAGTTGACTACACGAAGGGGGTATTTTAAGCTTCCAAAGGTTAACCTTGTGGGCGCAGTAACTTAACCGTTTTATCTAACACACCATTAACAAATTTATGACTGTCGTCAGCAGCAAACGATTTAGCAAGTTCTATTGCCTCATTAATAACAACACGATATGGCACATCTTTACAATCACTTAATTCAAAAATAGCAACACGTAAAATAGCTTTTTCAACATGGTCAATATCATCAATGGGTCTATCAACATTTGGCGTAATAGCTAAATCTATTTCATTAACATTATGCGTAACACCGTGTAATAAGTGCTTAAAATATTCAACATCAAAGCGACGCTTCACATTATCAATTAGAAAGTTAGCTTCAATATCAGTTACTGAATTTTGACTAATTTGCCATGAGTAAACGGCTTGAACAGCTAATTCACGTGCTTTTCTTCTAGGAGAAGGTTTCACAATAGTTTACCCTATATTTTAGCTAAAACATTAACCATTTCTAATGCACCAAGAGCTGCTTCCCCACCTTTATTCCCTGCTTTCGTACCAGCTCGCTCAATAGCTTGCTCAATAGAGTCAGTAGTAATAACACCAAAAGAAACAGGAATTTCAGATTCTAAGCAAACTTGCGCTAAGCCTTTATTACATTCACCTGCAACAAAATCAAAATGTGGTGTACCACCGCGAATTACGGCTCCAATAGCAATAATCGCGTCATAGTCGCCTTTTGCAGCAACTTTTTTAGCCGCTAATGGCAGTTCATAAGCGCCAGGAACTTTAACGATAGTGATATCATCATCGTTGACATTACCATGACGTTTAAGCGCATCAACTGCACCATCTAATAAACTATCAACAATAAAATGATTAAAACGAGATACGACAATAGCGAACTTTTTGCCTTTTGCTTCAAATGAACCTTCAATGATATTCATCGATATACTTCCAATAATGTTGTTCTGATAAAAATTGCCGCAATTCTAGCAAATTAAGCTTAAATTCGGTACTTGTTTATTACTTTTAATAGTAAATTCTATTTTTATAGGGAGAAGAACTAGATTAATCCATATCATCAAAGTCTTCCAAAAAGGCATCTAATTCATCCTCTTCATTTTCGTTTATTTCTAGTGGTGGATTACCATCATATAAACGGTAATTCATATTTTGAAAATACGCATTTTTAATAAACTCATAAGAATCTTCTGATTCAACAACAAGCTGCTCTTGATCCCTAATTGAGGCTCTTTTTTCTAGGCCTAATACACCTAAGCGCACTAAATTTGGCCAAAAATCAATAACAGCTAATGGCCAGTATAAAGCATCAACATAATCACCTGTTTCTTCTCGAACAGAACTAGGGCCAAGTGCTGGAATAACGAGATAAGGGCCATCACCGACACCATAATAGCCCAGTACTTCGCCAAACTCTTCTTGATTACTGACCCAATCAAAATCGCTCGCGGGATCATAAAACCCCAATAAACCAATGGTTGAATTTAAGACAAACCGACCCGTATTTTTAGCCGCCGCAATAAATTTTAGCTGTAATAGGTTATTTATAATGCTTGATGGCTCATTTAAATTGAGTGCCATATTATACAAACCAGTGCGTAAAAATGGTGGTGTATAAGCGGTATAAGCTTCAGAAGCAGGTTTAGTGACATATTTATCAGCATAATCCCAAGTAAAGGTCCAAAACGGACGATTAATCACTTCTAATGGATCTTTTGAATCACTAACACCGTTATCAGACTCTGGTGTTGAAGAGCAGCCTGATAAAAAAACAAGCGTAAATAAGAAAATAACACGAATAATTTGAAATACAGATAAGTTCACAGGGCTTAGTTCCTTGCCAATGCCAGCCAAATATTGAAATACGAAAAAATAAAAATGCACCTCACTTAATATAAATTTAACGTAAATTTAACGTAAATTATAATTCTTGATTTTAAAAGAGATCATTCTTCAAAATAGGTACCCCAGCCATCATAATCTACCTGACATTTTTTAGCCAACTCAAACATTTCAGTCGTTTCTTTCTTTAAAATATCAGCATTTAATATTTGTTCCGTAACAATATCAAAAGCAAAAACTTTATCGCCATTTTCTAATGTTGCTTCTTCAGGCTCTTCAATTTCTAGCCCTAATTTAAACGCAGCAATTGCTGCTTTTTCTAACATTTCAAAGCTTTCACTCGCAAAATGATGTTCAATCGTATGATAAACCTCATTATTAGTGCCGTCTTCAAGTAATTCACCAACAAGCACTTCTGTATGTTCAAGCCATTGTTTCAAGTCACTATTGTTCATAATATTTACCTTCTTTATTTAGCTGTTTCTGCATCAAGTTGTTCTATTTTTTTCAACATTAATTGATGCGTTTCATTTGCTACTTTTCGAATACATTCACGATTATCTTCATTGATGTAAATAGGGTCTAAAAATTCAATAATTATTTTACCATTATCCCAACGCCCCAAATCAATTGTGCCATGTTGATTGCTAGCACAAACAGGAACAATAGGAACACCTGCTTTAACCGCAGTACGAAAAGCTCCAGTTTTAAACGGCAATAAACCATTACCTCGGCTACGCGTTCCTTCTGGAAACATCCAAATTGATAATTGTTTTTCTTTAATTTTATTCGCTGTTAAATCAATTGTTCCCATTGCTTTACTGGTATTTTTTCGATCAATTAAAATATTTCCTGTAAGCCAGTACATTTGACCAAAAATAGGAATCCATTTGAGGTTCTTTTTTCCAACGGTTACAGTGCCAGGTTGTACTGCATTACCTAGAGTGAAAAGATCATAGTTATTTTGGTGGTTAGCAACATAGACAACTGGGCCTATATTTTTTACTGATTCAGGTAGCCTAACTTCAACATCGAAGCCTAGCAGTGTTGTAATTTTACCTAAATACTTTGAAGTATAATAAACACTATCACGGTGAAATGGTCTTAAAACACAATAAAAACAGGATATTAAACAAATAAAAATAAAAACGACTGACATCAAAATGAAACGAAAAAATGCTAACAACAGAAAAACCTTAATAAAATATTAAACACTTCAAATTTAGCTAAGTATATAGCCATTATCAGATCATCGCAAAAAATAAATAATGAATCACCATTACCTCTAGACCCCATCTATAAACAAAAGAAGTTCTATCCATAGTAGTAGTCGCTTAAACGAATATTAAAAAAAAGATTAGCTAGCGAAACTTACTTTTTTAAAGAGGTAATCCTGAGCATTAATGGATAAACAGCTTTTTGAAAGGTAACTTTTACTTTTATTTTTTCCAACTGTAAAATGCAAAACAATCCCTAATGGTGTTGTAGTCACTTCTGTTATATCTTGCCATAAAATACGGCCTGTATGGTAAAAAGACTCACTAAGTACGCCCTGCTCATCAATAGTTAACTTCACTTCACTACCTGAAGATTTACTCAACATTTGTCTTAACACCCACCATGCTTGATTATAATAAACACTTAGTGCTTCCAGAATACCTAAAGCAATAACAAACCAAGCAGCATAAGCATTTACTGGCGTAAAAAATAAAATAAATAAACCAAACGCAGTTAAAATACTGGCTTTGAAATAGGCTTTAGAAGAACGATCAACGGTTGAGGATTGATTATAACACTCTTGAAAATGTGCTTTATCTAAAATAAATTTACTGGTAAACGAAACAGTTGAGGTCATTAAAAAATCAATTCTTGTTTGAAAGTGAAATATTCTACCAGAAAAAATACCGTAAAGTCATGAGCCCTTCAGTATTAACGCGTCATGATCATCGTTAAACATATATTTAGATGATCGATAAGTGCGCATAGCTGTTGAAAATCATCGGCTGTTATTCGTTGATTTTTTATTGGCTTGGTTGAAGGTTTAACTAAAAAGCGTTGGGCACATATAACGCCTATCGCTTTGCTTCCAATTTTCACAGGTACTATTGCCAAAGCCCCCTCATCAATAAACTCAGTCAATTCTTTAGTGATAAGTTCACGCCATTGTCTATGGGTATAATCATTGATAAGTGCGGCTACTTTAGTGTTAAGAACACGGGCAATAGCATTTTCACTTTGCCGTAAATGAAGCACTCTATTAACGGGCTCTTTTTCACCTAGGTTGTTATAAGTAAAGCGAGATTTCACTAAACTTTTATCATCATTAAGCATAAAAAAGCTGCAACGCTCAAATTCAAATGCCTTAGCAGATTCTGACAAGGTTATTTGTAAGTATTCATTTAAATTTCGATTTGATTGCGTTAATTTTGTTAAGCTCATAAATGTTTCAAGTATCAACTTTTCTTTATTCACCAGCTCTATTGGTGCTAATTGCTGGTTTTCAGAAAAATGACTCGCTAGTGGTAACTCTTTTAAAAATTCAACTAGCACCTCTGCGCCATACAATCTCAATAATTGTTTTGCCTGTTTTCTAGTCTGCGTAATTTTTACCTTTAATTGACTAACCTTTATGTTCATTATTGAGGCTACATTCGTTAGTAAATCATTAAACTCTTTTTCATTACCGCTCGGCTGGGCAATCACTGCACTTAATTTATCCGCAAAATACACCACTTTAATTTCATGAGTACGACTTCGAGGTTGATCTAACGCTTTTATGAGTAAATCACTTAAATTCCAGGTGCTTGCTAAACCTCGGCTTAATGCATTAAAGCTACAGCCAATTTTTTTCTCACAATACTCACTAAAATTAGGATGATTAATATCAGCTGAATTCACTAAATTATCAGCAAAGACACCTCCGCTACTCCAAAATGCAGTTTCACCTATACTGTATAATAGGCCTGCTAAATAGACTTCTTCTTGAGTTTCTTCGCTGTGATTTGGCACCATCATTTTAGCCAGCATAGCAGCAAAAAAAGAATTAGCCATTAACTGCATTAGTCTTTCATATACACGAAAATCTAAACTTTTACTTTCAAGTAAACTATCCACTAATTTTGCCGTTAAACAAATATTTTTAACTGACTGAATACCAAGAATAACTGTTGCACGAGAAACCGTAGTAACTTTATTCACTCCCATATGTTGAACATTATTAGCCACTTTTAATAAGCATGAGGTAAGCGCCTGATCATGTAAAATAGCTTTACTCAGTTTAGGCAAGGAAGATTTATCGTCATTTGAGAACTTATCAAGCATTTTTACTGTAGACGTAATTGCAGGTAATTCTTTATTCGCAATTATTTCAATCCACTGCTCAGTCGTTTTAGGTGCTTGGTTATTCATCACTGACTTAAGTTAGAAGTTATATGTGTTATTGACTATGCACTTAAAGAGTTGTTTTGTCTAAAGGTTTAGAAAAAACGCTCTTAATAAATATGCAATATACTTATACTTACATAAAAGGATATTCCTACCTTTTCAGAATGCTAAGTTCTGAATGTTGGGCTGGGCTAAGTATTTAAAATCATAAAATATATTATAATAACCTTAAGTAAACTGCTAAAATAGCAAAAAATAAATTTAAAAAGGGAACTAACCTATGAATAAACTACGCTACCTAAAAGGCGCACTTTTAAGCTCACCTCTACTATTAACATCAGCCTTTGCTTTTGAACAACCTGCTGCTGAAGATCTTGTCGGTAAAGTATATGCCGGTGCTTTTTTACAACATATAAAAACTGATAATGATCGTTTAATGACTGCCAGCCCTAACTCCGATATTGATCACGGTAGTGGTTATGGTGGTGAACTAGGTTACCGTTTTACAGAATCAACTGAGTTTAGACTTTCTTACAGTGATATTAACTTGGTAAAGGAAAACTCTGGCTTTAATGAGCCTAATGGGTCATCTGCTGTTATTGATGCTTTATATTTTCCTACTCAAAAAAACTTTTATTTAGTGGGGGGTATTAACTACTTAGATATTGTTAGCACTGAACCATCGTTAGATTTAGGTGCTGGTTATCGTCATTACCTTAGTGAGCGAGCCGCTATTTATATTGAAGGCAAAGGTCACTATCAATTTTCTGAACATTTTCAAGATGCTAGTGCTCGTGTTGGTTTTATTTACTTTTTTGGTGGTGAAACTAAATCATCGCCAGCTAAAGCGGCTCCAGTAACTGTAATTGCTCCTATCGTTGCCATTAAAGATGCTGACAAGGACGGCATTTTAGATAATACTGACGAATGTGCTAATACACCTATAACCGACAAAGTAGATGAACAAGGTTGTACTATTTTTACTGAAGAACAAAGTACAATACATCTTTTAGTTAATTTTGATAATGACAAGGCCATTGTTAAAGAAGCATATTTGCCTGAAATTGAAAAAATGGCTGAAGTTTTAAAAACCTATCCAAAAACATCATTGATTATTGAAGGGCATACTTCTAAATCTGGCGGTGCAGCATACAATAAAAAAATATCTCAGCAACGTGCTGATGCTATTGTTGATGTGTTAGTTAATCAGTTTTCAGTTGATGCTAGTCGTTTATCTGCTGTGGGTTATGGTGAAGAACGCCTTATTGATCTTAATGATACTCAAGCAGCAAGCGCTAAAAACCGTAGAATTGAAGCGAAAGTAGTAGCAACAAAGCAAACGGCTGTTAAACGATAATAAGTTTGTGCTAAGTATACTAAGTAAAAGCTAAACTAACTAAAAAGGGACATAGCGTCCCTTTTTTATTTATACCAAGTAAAGAAATGAACCTAAAACGCTAACCCTGCCCCATTAATCTTCAACCATTCTTTGCATTCAGCATAATTTGGCATTATCCGTTCAACTTCTTGCCAAAACTTTGGTGAATGGTCATGGTGAATTAAATGACACAGCTCATGAGCTACCACGTAATTAACAATACGGTTGGGTGCCATTATTATTTTCCAGTTGAAGGTAATGTCACCTTCCACACTGCAACTTCCCCAACGGCTTCTATATGTTTTTAAACCAACAGAGTTAAATTCAACGCCAATCATTTTTGCATAGCGTTTTACTTTTTCGGTTAATTTAATTTCAGCATGTTGTTTATACCAACTAAACAATGAATCTTGAATGAGATCAGGGTTGTCAGTGCCAGCTCGTAAGGTAATGGCAAAACGTCCGTTGGTTAGCTTTATGGGTTGATAGCCTTCATTACCAAGAGATCCTTGCTGTACTTTTAAACGATAGTTACGGCCAAGATAGGAAAAGCTTTCGCCAGAAACAAATTGTTTAGTGCTTTTTGGTTGAACTTCACGGTGCAAGGCTATTTTTTCTTTTATCCAGCGGTTTTTTTCTTTTAACAGCTTGGTAATGCGTTCATGCTCTAATTGTTGAGGTACAACCACACAAACACTGCCGTCTTCAACAGTGATAGTGGCTGATTTAATACGGTTGGTGCGCTTTATTTCGGCAATAAAGCCATTGCTATCAATGTATTCTTTTTCTTTGCTAGAGGCTTTTATTGTTGCTGACATTACAGACATATTCCACACTATCTCAAGTAAATGATCGCTTGCTAAATTATCGCTTGTTAAATTTAGTTTTACCTAAATCCATAAAACGTTCTTGCACAATTTTAACTAAACTAGGCTCACCAAAAGATTGTTCGATAATGGCGCGTTTAATTTCTTTTTTCATGCGTTTTACTTCATCTTGCTTGTTAAAAAAATCAACAATTTCTGTTGCTTCGTCAAAGGTGTTTACTAGTGTTTGCGTGGTGGTTTTTATTTCTTCCATGACTTCGTCACTGACAATACTAATATTAGCGGAATTAGTACCAGAGGAATGAATACCCGACAAGCTAGCCACATAATCACCTTTTCTTTCCGCCACATTTTCAGCAACATTCGATACTTCTGCGGTTAAAATATTATAAAAAGCATATTCGGTTTCTGATAAACCAATACCTTGTGCTGCTTTTTGATGTTCATCTTCAATGTTATCAACAATCTCAAGTAATAATTCTAATTGACGCTCCCAATGTCCTGCATTTTTAACAATAACATCACGTAAACGTAAGCTTAACGATTTGTAATACTCAGGATCTTCTTCAAGGTTAACGGTAATGTGATGCTTAATGGCGCTTTCAACTTCAGACGCTTTTGATTCGGTTGATTTAACCTCTTTCAGTTTCTCTTTAAAATTCGCTGCCAGTAAATCTACAGGCGGTATTTTAGGATCAACACCTGTACTGAGTATATGCTCATCAACCAATTTCCTCACTTTTTCACCAAC
>JQIA01000301.1_pt1 | contig 24158 bp, 21 predicted proteins | sample 811431 | NCBI WGS metagenome assembly JQIA01 (sample SAMN02998118, study PRJNA258478) | marine sediment metagenome | biome: marine; feature: seafloor; material: sediment; isolation source: oil-polluted sediment collected from 3 locations (0.5 km, 0.7 km and 0.9 km)... | place: USA: Gulf of Mexico ...
CTTGCCATAAAACCCCTTGAACAAATATTTTATGTTCATATAGCGCAAGCAAAGCGCCCATTGATTCAGGGGTTAGCTGATCCATCACTAAAGTATTGCTCGGCGTATTACCTTTCATGGTTTTATGAGGAGCAAGTCGTTCTACTTCTTTCGAAGTGTAGCCAGATTCCAAAAGCTCAGCTTTAACTTGTGCTAATGTTTTTCCTTGCATCAAAGCTTCACTTTGGGCAAAGCAATTAGCAACGAGTACTTTATGATTCTCGGTGTATTGACTTCGACCTTTTAAAGCAACAATAAAATCTGTAGGAATAATGTCATCACTTTGATGCATTAACTGCATAAAAGCATGCTGTCCATTAGTGCCCTCTTGACCAAAAACCACAGGAGCCGTTAACCAAGATAGTTTATCACCTGATTTTGATACGGACTTACCATTACTTTCCATATCAGTTTGTTGCAAATAGCCAGGCAAAGCTCTTAACGCATGAGCATAAGGTAAAATAGCTAAAGTTGGGTACTCCAGTGCATTACGATTCCAAATACCAAGCAATGCCATAATAACCGGCATATTTTTTTTAAAATCGGTTGATTTAAAGTGCATATCCATCTCATAGGCACCTTGTTTCAATTTATTAAAATTGTCATTACCAATAGCAAGTGCAAGAGGCAGGCCTACCGCTGACCAAATAGAAAAACGTCCACCAACCCAATCCCACATCGGCAAAATATGCTTTTCACTCATTCCAAATTTTTTTGCTGCTTCAATATTACTACTCACTGCAAACCACTGCTTTTCAATAATAGGAGAGGTATTGTCAATATTTGGGTCTTCTACAGACACACAAGATAACATCCACTGCTTCACAGCCTTTGCATTTAGTAGGGTTTCTTGTGTGGTAAAGGTTTTAGAAATAACTACAACAAGCGTTGTTTCATAATTCAGTTTTTTGAGCTTTTCTTCAAGTGCCCCGCCGTCAACATTAGCAATAACATGAACAGCTAAACTTAAGTCACGGTAATGCTCTAAAGCTGACAAGCTTACTTTTACACCATAATATGAGCCACCAATACCGATAGCGATAACGTCAGTAAATTTTTCACCTGAGGCAGAGCGCAACTTTCCTGAACTAATATCATCAACAATCTCTGCCATGTACTGCTCGGTGTTAATAACCTCTTCAGCTTGAGTACCTAAGACTTTTCGTTTTATTTCGTCAGGAGCACGAAGCACGGTGTGCAGTACAGCACGCTTTTCTGTATTGTTAATCATTTCACCGGAAAACTGCGCGTTAATCTTCTCCTTAAGATTTGACGTCTCTGCTAGTTTAAAAAGCTCAGACATTTCATCATTGCTGATATTTTGCTTAGAAAAATCAAGATAAAGCCCATCAACACTGGTAGAGTATTGTTCAACACGAATGGCTGCTTTATTAGCAAATAAAGAAAGGATAGAACGAGATTTAGCCTGAGAGGCAAGTTGTTGTAGCGCTAATATATCCATATTTTTACTTTTGTTATCCAAATTATAATTTAAATTAAACTGAAAATAGTTAAAACAATATACTGAAATACTGAAATAAAAAGTAGCTTCATCATGAACAGCTACTTTTAAATGCACTGCTCACCTTAATATTTTTTCCCACAGCAAAAAATATTAAGGCATTATACCAAACCTCTGTCAAAATAAGTTAAGCCAGCAATGTCTTATTTTCTTGGTAAACAATCTCTAGTTGCTTTGAAATAAGTCTTATAGTTTCAGGTTTTACGCCTAATAGCTTGGCGGTCACATTAAAACTATGAATTGCGTCTACCACTTCCTGAATCACATGTTGGGCCTGTTTCCAATTTGAGAAGTTAGCCTGAATTGCCAATTTTTTCATAACATTCAAACTCGGTATTTTTCTAAAGCCAGCAAATGCGGTTGCATGTTCGCTATATGGAGATGGGCTAAAGGTAATATCGTAAAAGGGGGCGAGATGCCATTCACCATGGTCATTTTGTAGAAAAGCCCAATTCTTACTATGATCATCTTGATTCAAAGAGAATAGATTAAAGATCATACGGCGAAACATTTTTTGTCCTGCGGCAGGGCTTTTGCAAAGTAAGCTACTCGCTTTAATCAAGTCTTCATAGTCCAGGCTTGGCATTCTATAATCGGCATCAAGCAGCCCACAAGCACTGTGTAAGTGAAAGCGTCCTTCTTTGCCATTTGTATTTAAATAGGTATCAAAACGCTTTAGTGCTAGCCACTTTGTGGCACTTGAACTTTTAGGGGCATCTAATAATTTCCATTCAGGGACATCAATACCCGCTCGCTTCGCCATCGTTAAATAACTGGCTTCACAAAGCCCTTCTTCGTGGCCTAAAGCGAGTTGAGAGGAAGTGAATTTTACCAAATATGCTTCAGAGCCTTCACCTGCCTTAGTACTGCAATGGTTATTGTCAGACTCTTTTAAGTATAATTGCGCTTTAGGTCTGGCACCGCCAGAACCTCCAGCATTAACTAATGCTTGTAAAACCTCGGATGTTTGACCATCAAATATAGCCTGAGCTTGCAACCCTAAGTCTGCAACGGTTAAATCTCGGCAGTCATCTTGATGATATAACATTGAAACAGGAAGATAGGAAAGTGCTCCCATTGCTCTATCGCCGATAAATGATAGTCTGTCCATAGCGGTAACTTGATTGGGTGATATTTCTGCTTGTCTAAATATACGGTCCATTAGCAATAAACCCCAACCATCAGGAAGGGAATCTGAAAATGCGCCATGTAACCCGTTGTGAGGCTTTTTAGGTGCTAGTTGTAGTGTAGAGTCGAAGTTAAGATTAAAAGGGGATAAGTTGGCAAAGTTGTCTAAATAATTTATATGATATTGAAAATAAACACCTTGCTTGTTTTGTGCTAACTCACCAACAGCAATTGAACTACCATCAGATAATGTACGCCAAATCTCGAGTTTGTTTACTTTTTCATAACTCATCTTTTGAGTACCTCATCAATTGACCGTGGTGGTTCATTTGTTTTCGATGAAGGTTTAGTTAACGCATTTAAACGCGCTAAATCATCTAAGCTCTGCCAAAGCAGTAGGAATTGACGAAATGAGATTTGACCCGTTGTTTCAAATTTTTTTATGGTAGCAGCAGGTACCGTGCTACGACTAGCTAACTTTGCTCTTGATAGCTTTAATGCTTTCCTATTTGATACAAGCCATTCGCACATTGAAGTTTGAACATCTGTTGCTGATAATAAAGATAATTTATTCATAAAATCAATAATGGACACAGTAGTAGCCATTATAGCATTTAAAACACACTGACGGATACAATGGTGTCTTTTTTAAATGATAACTAGTCTCTTAATCTCTAGTACCTTAAATCACTTACCTAATAACATCACTTAAGCACTAGTCACTTCTCGGTGCAGCGCGAAGCGCCTCTGTGTCCTCGGTGGTGATAATCACTTCGTCATTCCCGAAATGTCTTGTCGGGAATCCATGCTATTATCACATCACTTGATCACTAGCCACTTCTCTGTGGTGAAAGTTACTAGTGTCTTTAATACCAAAGCCCCTGAAAACAGAAATCCTAAGCTTTAATAATGTCCTGTAAATAAGCTCGAAAATCATCAGCCAACTCAGCATGACGTAAACCATATTCAACATTAGCTTTCATATAGCCCAATTTAGAACCGCAATCATGTGACTTACCCGTCATATGAAAAGCTTCAACCGTCTCAATCTTCATTAAGCTAGCAATAGCATCAGTTAATTGAATTTCATCTCCAGCACCCGGAGGTGTAAACTCGAGCATATCCCAAATTTTCTCTGATAAGACATATCGTCCAACAACCGCTAAATTCGAAGGTGCTTCATCAGCAGGTGGCTTTTCAACTACAGCAGTCATCGCTGTTGATTCACCTGCAGTAAGTTGTTGACCTCCACAATCAGCAACACCATAATTACTCACCAACTCCATTGGCACTGGCTCAACCATGATTTGACTATGGCCGACTTCATAATAACGAGCTAACATCGCCGCTAAATTTTCAGTTTTTAAGTCACTACTAGCATCATCTAAAATAACATCAGGCAAAACCACCACAAATGGCGATTCACCAATAATCGGGCGCGCTTTTAAAACAGCATGACCTAAGCCTTTAGCCTCACCTTGACGAACATGCATGATAGTGACGCCTTTAGGGCAAATAGCCTGAATTTCATCAAGTATTTGACGCTTAACACGCTTTTCTAACGTTGTTTCAAGCTCAAACGATTTATCAAAGTGATTCTCTATTGCGTTTTTCGAAGAGTGAGTAACTAGTACTATCTCCTTAATACCTGCTGCAACACATTCGTCTACTATGTATTGAATCATAGGCTTATCGACAATAGGTAACATTTCTTTGGGGATTGCTTTGGTAGCGGGTAGCATACGCGTACCTAAGCCCGCTACTGGGATTACTGCTTTTGTTATTTTGTTTGTCATTTTTGTCCTTAAATTTTTACAGATAACTAATTTTAAAGCGACTTGTATTAATTGTCACGATGAAAGACAGTTTTTTAGTCAATCATAAAAAATGATACCACTGGTATCATCTTTAGTATGAAAATAATTCCTTAACGTTATACGAGTTACTTTTTATAAAACTTTTTATACCACTTAACGAATTCAGCTACACCTTTATCTACGGTGACTTGAGATTTGTATCCTGTAGCATCAAACAAATCATTAACTTCTGCATAGGTTTGATAAACATCACCAGCTTGCATTTCACGAAAGTTTTTCTTAGCTTCGATTCCTAGCTCATCTTCAATAGCTTTAACAAATCCCATCAAATTAATGGGTGAGCCATGCCCTATATTATAAACAGAGTATGGCGCGGAACTAGAAGCTGGAGAACCACTTTCAACTTTCCATTCAGGATCTCGTTTAGGAATAACATCTGCAATACGAACAACACCCTCAACAATGTCATCTATATGAGTAAAATCACGCCACATGTCACCATTATTATTAATATCAATAGTATCACCATCTAAAATCTTTTTAGTAAAGATATAAGGCGCCATATCTGGTCTACCCCATGAGCCATAAACCGTGAAAAACCTCAAACCAGTCGTTGGAATATCATAAAGATGGGAATAACTATGTGCCATTAATTCATTAGATTTTTTTGTTGCAGCATAAAGGGAGACTGGGTGGTCAACCGAATCACCAGTCGAAAAAGGCGTTTTATTATTTAAACCATACACCGAGCTTGAAGAAGCGTATATCAGATGTTCAACATTATTATTACGACAACCTTCAAGAATGGTTAAGTGACCGATCAAATTAGAATCAGCATAAGCCATAGGATTGTCAATTGAATATCTGACACCTGCTTGAGCAGCTAGGTGAATAACTCGGTCAAATTTTTCATTGCTAAATAATGACGCTATTCCCTCACGATCTATAAGATCTAGCTTTATAAATCGAAAACAACCGTCATTATCTTTGACATGGTCAATTGTAAACTTATCTAACTCAGATAAACGCGCCAATTTAAGGTTAACATCGTAATAATCATTTAAATTATCAATGCCAACAACGTCATGACCTAGTTCACATAAACGCTTTGTTACATGAAAACCTATAAATCCGGCTGCACCGGTAACTAAATACTTCATTCTTATACCTTAATCCGAACCGAATAAATCACGTGTATATACTTTATCTGAAACAGAATCCAACTCATTGCACATTCGGTTCGAAATAATAACGTCTGAAATTTGAGTAAACTCATTTAAATCAGTCATAACTTTAGAGTGAAAAAACTCAGCTTCAGTAAATTCAGGTTCAAAAATGACAACTTCGATACCTTTCGCTTTTATTCTTTTCATAATTCCTTGAATAGAAGACGATCTAAAATTATCTGAGCCAGTTTTCATAATCAGACGATATATACCTACTACTTTTGGGTTACGTTTTATAATAGAATCGGCAATAAAGTCTTTTCTAGTACTATTTGCATCAACAATGGCACGTACAATATTATTTGGCACATCCTTGTAATTAGCTAGTAGCTGCTTAGTATCTTTTGGCAGGCAATATCCACCATAACCAAAAGAAGGGTTATTGTAATGATTACCAATACGCGAGTCTAAGCTAACACCGTCAATTACTTGCTTAGAATCTAGGTTATGAGCCTCTGCGTAACTGTCTAATTCATTAAAAAACGCTACACGCATCGCAAGGTAGGTATTTGAAAATAACTTTACTGCTTCTGCTTCAGTTGAATCGGTAAACAAAATATCAATATCTTCTTTAACCGCTCCTTCAGCTAATAAATTAGCAAACATTTTTGCACGTTCACTTTTTTCACCGACAATGATTCTTGATGGGTGCAAGTTATCGTAAAGAGCCTTCCCTTCACGCAAGAATTCAGGCGAGAATATTAGATTTTCACAATTAAAATTTTCTTTTACACTTTGAGTGTAACCAACAGGAACTGTTGATTTAATGATCATAACCGCATTAGGATTAATTGTTAAAACATCTTTAATAACAGCTTCAACCGATGAAGTGTTAAAATAATTAGTTTCGGGGTCATAATCTGTCGGTGTTGCAATTATGACAAAGTCAGCATCTTTATATGCTAACTCTTTATCTAACGTAGCTTTAAAATTAAGTTCTTTATTAGATAAAAAATCTTCAATTTCAGAATCCGAAATTGGTGATTTTCTATTATTTAAGAGATTAATTTTCTCTTCAATAATATCGACTGCGACTACTTCATTGTGTTGTGCTAACAGCATTGAATTTGACAATCCAACGTAGCCTGTTCCTGCTATTGCTATTTTCATTTATTTTCCAAAAAATAATAAGATGAGAACTTTGAAATAATCTTTAACGATTAAATAAGTAACGTATTATAAAGGATGGATAGTCTTTTATTAAGCGCTTTCTTACATAACTATGTAAATAGGCTCTTTGCAGCCACCTAAGTCCAAACTTTTTGATCAAAGGGTGGTAATAATCAGGCTTCATAGCTGTTTGAGTTAAAAAACCACCGCAGGTAAGAATTAAAGACAAACTTGGACATACCTTCCTACAGCCAATAGCAAATTCTTCTTGCATAGGCGTTCCCATCCCCACAATTAGGTAGTTCGCATTTGACTCTTCAATATCTTCATAAACACTTTCAAATTTGTTTTTAATAAAGCCGTGATGGCTATAAACAATTTTCAAGTTAGGAAATAATTTTTTTAAGTTACTACAAGCTAATTTAATTTCACTTTCACTTGCACCGACTAGTGCAACGTTCACTTCTTTCTTAGATGCGTAATCGAAACAATCTCTTGCGATAGAAGATAAATCAAAGCTGGCTCGTAATAAATTATTTTTTCGTCGTAAATTGCTTAAATGACAAAGGGCCATTCCATCAACAAACCAATAATCTATCTCTTCAATCAAATTTAAACTTTTTGCAATTAAAGGGTAAGAGAATGGATTGATAAAGCTCACTATCTTGGTCTGTTCAGCTTTTTGTTGTAAAATATCGCTAAACTTTTCAGCACTTAGCATTTTTGACTCTAACGCTGTATTTATAAAGCCTTTAACCATTTTTTTCTTCCTTCTTTTTCACATAAAAAACCATAATTACTTTTATCAAACTGATAATTATTTTTTGTATATGTGTGTAAAGCATTAACCAGTTCTTTATCCACTTCAATTTGTAAACTATTATAAGGATATAGAAGCCCATACTGCAAAGTTTTTAGCTCTACAATGGGCAATTCATAGTCTGTCATAACATTTCCAGACAATAACTCTCTTGGTCCAGTCATACAATCTACACTAATACAATCTTTACCTAATATGATTGCCTCAGCTAAAACATTCGGAAATCCTTCAAAGTCTGAATGTAAAATAAAACAGTCACTGTTAGCTATTATTGGGAGGGGGTTTTCTTGGTGAGGTAGAAGATCAATATCATAGTTACATGTTCGAATTAGTCCTCGTATTTGTTCTTCATTTGACCCACTTCCTATAATAACCAAACTATCTTGTCTATTACTCTCATCTATATACTTCTGGAAGCTTAAAATAAGAGATTCGAACCTTTTTTGGTCAGAGAGACGACCACAAGCACAAAAAACCTTACGGTCACTCGTTTTTTTATAATCCGCTGAAAAAATTTGTATTTCGTCAATAGGATAAGAATTCTGAATAACACTTATCAAATGGCTTGGAACCTGAAACCCATCGACTAAGTCTTTCTTTATCCCATGGGAGTTGCAAATAATAGCATCTGCATGGGGATAGTATCGGCTGATTATAACTTTTGCTATTTTGAGGACTAAACTATGTCTTGAACCGTATTGTCTTGATAGGTAGTTCCTCACATTAATGTAGACGGGAATACCTTTGTCCCTTGCGGCAATAATTGATAACACATTACTCCATTCAAGAAAAGAAACGCATTTATCAATTTTATACTCTGTTAGAATATTTTTTAACGATTTTATTAAAGTTAATACACCAAGCACGCGCTCATAAAAATACTTCCCCTCTTTCGTTGAAATAGGAACATAAGTAAAACGATACTTTTTGATTATATTCAATAAATCATTTGAAGGTTTGTGTAAGGACGTTATATAAACTTTTTTATTATCAGAAATATATTTAGCGACTGTCAACATTTGCCTTTCAGCTCCCCCATTTTCTATGCGATCAATAACAAATAAGTAATTTTTTTTCATTATATTTCCTAATATATAAAACAACAGCCCAGATAAAGAAGAAAAAATATGAGGACTTATTAGCATCTATAGGTGAAGCACCTAATGAAAATATATATATAGATACTACCATTGCGTTAAATCCTAAAATAACAGACAAGGAAACCAAGTCATATCGCCTATTAATAGCATCATTTAAATATTTATAAGACACAAAGGTCAGATATAAATAGAATAGAATCAATCCAGAAACCCCAACTATTCCGTATTTGTAAAAATAACTAAAGTAAGCATTTTCAATAATTTCAGATGGGACTTTAACTCCAAATATAAACTCAGAAATATTTCCATCTGTAAGGGATAAGAGGGTAAGATTAATTTGTCTTAGACGCCCGGAAGTTGAAGCATCTACTTCATTTGAGAATAATGATGTAAATCCATTGATCACACCTGAAAAAAGCAATGGAAAAACACTCAGTAGAGTAATCACTACAAGACAAAAACATAATGCACCAAAATATATTTTTCTACGGTTGTCCAATTTATAATACATTGATACCAAGGTGTAATTCACTAGGGTAAATGCCAAAGCAATATAGCAAGCCTTTGATTGACCTAAAAGCATACAAATTAAAATAAAAGTTACTGAAAATAGATTTTTAAAATTGAATTTAGAAAGTAATAAATGCAAATAAAAATAAAAGAAGGGAATCAAAAAGAAAGAAAATATATAACTCCAGACAAATGGCCCCCCAAGACTTATACCTCGAAAGTCCCAGATTGGCCTTTTATTAATGATACTTATAAAATCAGGTACTAACACATGCATTAGATTGAATGCAAATAAACTTAAAATAGTTACACTAATACCTTTCTTTAATTGGGGTGGGGATACTTTTGATTTATGAAGTATATTAAGAATAGTCAAGAACACTAATAAGTAAAAAAGGAATCTTGAATGATTAATCAGCTCTTGAATTGAAGAAAAGGGGATCTTTACTATAAAAGAGAGAATTATTAAAATAAAGACTAAAAGGATACTTATTCCCTCCTCTGCAGGGAAAGATATCTTTAACGATCTATTGATTATTAATAAGACAGACAGTGCTGTTAGCAAATAAGTAATAAAGAATAATATCTGCCCTACTGAGTTAGATCGACCCAGAATATAAGTTGGAAAATAGATTAAGAATAACCATAGAAACAATACAGTTAATGATTTTGAATTTTTCACTGAACCTGTCAAAATAAATGCTCGAGCCTTTGATACATAGCATTATATGAAAATGCCTTAATAGCACTAAGTGCTATACTTTGTGGTTCTGGTTTATCAGTTAATATTACATTAAAAGCGTCATCAACCGAGTTAACCAATGCGCCAGTTTCCCCATTGATAATAGCTTCTTTAACTCCATAGCTATTACGACCTATTGAATAACAACCACAACAGCTTGCTTCCATATAAGCTAAACCTAAGGACTCTTTAAAGTTTGATAATAATAACATAAAGTGACAAATATTAAATAAACCAGCTACTTCAATCGGTGTTAAAACACCTAAAAAAGTAACATTATCAATAATATTTTTTTCGGTTATATATGCTTTTATACTTTTAGAATCTTTACCTTCACCTGCAATGTACCAGTGGCAATTTATATTTTTATCTAATAATTTCAGAACAACACTAGTCATGTCTTCAAAACCTTTGCCCCACTCTAAGCGACAACAAGTTGCAATATTAATAAAATTTTTAGGTGGGATTTCTTTATTATGAAATAACTTTGTATCTACTCCATTATGAAATAACTTTGTATCTACTCCATTTTTAATCACAACGATCTTTTTTTCAATTTCAGAATAATTAGGGTGAGCTAATAAATTAGTCAAAAATTTTTCTTTCATATAATCAGATACAGCGATAATCTTTTTAGACTCCAGACACAATATGATAAATCGTCCCTTATAGAATGGAGAGTTGAGTAAAAATTCAGGTTCTGAACCATGTAAGTAAATTAATGTGTTTTTGGGCTTATATAACTTAATAAGCAAACAGAATATTTTTTTATAAAAAAGATCGTTAATAATTACTCTATGATATTTTTTAGATTTTAATACATTGAGAAAGCTAAGAAATAAGATGATTATTCTTGGAAAATTAGCATGCGGTTTATTAATAAAAACATCCCAGCCCCTAACAGTTAAAGTATCAAACAACTGCTTTGCTATTATGCCTGCACCACCAACAACAGGAGGCTGCTCTTGACTTAAGATAAGTACTTTTTTTTCCATGATTATTAGACTAAACCTTGTTATAAGATATTTTTACTTTATTAATTTTTTTTGATAACATTTTTTTACTGATTAGGAAAAAACCAGTAAAAAATAATGGTGAGAAAAAATATCTAGTCGCTTTAATTGATTTTTTGGCTTTAAAAATTACTGCATAGGCATACTTTTCAGCTAAATATTTTCTTAAATACTTATCACTAAATTTTTTCGATAGATTATTAGCAATTACCATTTTCTCAAAATAGTTACCTAATGTACTAATGCAGTATATTCCTGACCTAAGCCTAGAATTTAATCCTAGTTTATAATGTCTTTTAGATTCTTCAACAGTTGTCACCATACCTAAAGTAGACAAAATTTTATTACTGACGCTGCTAATCAAATCATATCGTTTTTCTGTTTTTGAATTATTAGCTAAAGCACTGACACTGGTTGTTAAAATCCTGTACTCCATCAAGGTTTTAGGCACGTTAGAGAATTTAGTATAATCTTTAAGACGGCTCCAAAGCTCATAATCTTGTGCACTGGTAAAGGTTGGATCATAATAATTATTTGTACTCACTAATATATCACGTCGCATTATTACACTAGGATGTACAAAACAAACAGAAAATATAAGCCTTACTTTTAGCTCTTCATCATTGATCGGGTGACGGTTATATTCACCGGCTCTAATGTCACCAATTAAATCAACCCAAGTTCCACAGACACCTATATCCTTATTAGTTTCCATAAATTTAATCTGCTCTTCGAATCTATGAGGGAAAGATATATCATCAGCATCCATTCTTGCAATATATTCACCTTTAGCTATTTTTATACCGTGATTGAGCGATGATGAAATCCCCTGATTCTTATTTCGTACATGGATAACTCTTGAATCAGATTCAACATAACTTTCTATTATATCTGCACTGGAATCTGTTGACCCATCATTAATTATTATAAACTCAAAATTAGTAAAGGTTTGCTGAAGAATACTATCTATGGCTTCTACAAGATACTTTTCAGCATTATAGACTGGCATTACAACAGAAATTAATGGTGTTTTTTTCACAGGTTATAAATCTCTTATCTTTTTAGCGGGATTACCAAGGACTACACAGTTGGCAATCACGTTTTTAGTCACAACACTACCAGCACCAATAATCACATTATCGCCGACAACAATACCCGGCAAAATAATTGCACCTGCACCTACCTGAACATTATTACCAATGAGAATTTCTTTATTGACATGTTTCTTTCTGGTCGTAAAGGATTCAACATCAAGCATTGTCGATACCAGTTTGGCTCCAGCAGAAATAGCTACATCATTACCGATTTTTATATTACCCAGCGCATTAATATAAGCACCATCATTAATAGAAACATTATTTCCTAAGTGCAACTTTCTAGGGTTTTTAATATAAACCGGCCCCCAAAATTTTAATTTCGATCCGCAATGCCCAAAAATTTTAGAATAATAAAATGCTTTAAGGTCAAACCATTTATACTCAAGCTGGTGTAATTTTAAAAAAAACTTATTCATATCTATATACAACTCCATTTACGTAACGAAAACATTCATATATTGTTAATAAAATTATGATTTATCGCTTTTTTATAAACATAAATATAAAGCATTCCAATGAGATAACTGCCTGCGATACCTAACGTGGATATAGACCATATAATCGACTGTTGATGTGATAATAATAATAGAAGTAACAAAGGTGAGGCGACAAATACTACTCGAAAAAAGTCTTTCAGGGGCAATGAAACATTAAGTAGTGACTGCATGTTTTTAAACAGCATAATAAATATTATGGCATAAGATAAAATTTGTACAGCAGGAATTAAATAAGTTCTTTCTGAGAAATCTACTAACCATAAAAATATGGATAGCACTAAAACACCATAAAAATATGGACCGACATTTTTTTTTGTATTATATTCAGATTGAGATATCATATATACAACATTACAACAGAGCCTAAAGAATTCAATCAATGCTCCACCTATAACAAATAAATATACATCATGATATTTATCAGCTACTAGTACATTCAATAAAAATGGGGCTGTTGATATAATAAAGATAAGTGTTATTAGATATATACTAATCAATATAAGAGCATAATCTTGCCAAATTTTAATTCGTTGTCGTTTATCTGCACCCATTAGCTTCTTATAGTAAATAGGATTGAAAAATTGTGTCGACACATTATCTATCGCGGTAAATATAGCTGTAGCAGTAGCAAAACCGACACCAATACTACCTAACAATTCAATAGAATATTTTGCTTCAACTGCAAACCTATAAGATAGATTTTGTCCCCATTGAAGACATAACATGACACTTAATGGCCCAATAAAAACAAGTACATCCTTAACCTTCTTAGTCGACAGGGCTCCTAGAACAACTTCTAAACTAAATGATGATTTTCGAATTAAAAACATATATAAAGGTATCATCAATGATAGTTGGGCAGTTATTGCACCATATAACCACCCAATACCAGTTTCACTAATGAATAAAACAATTGCTGTGGAAAACAATAAAGTTAATAATGATGTTGCCACTTGAACCTTTACAAATAACACTCTATTTCCTAGCATATTAAGTGTACTCAAAAACACTAAATGCACTCCGGTTAATAGTGATGAGCTGATAAAAACTAAATAATCAAAAGTAGTGTAATATTTTTCATAATCACCTAAGTAAAATATAAAATATGCGGCTGGCAGTAATAAAAGTATACCAATACACCTTATAAGAACTAATGATGCTAAGGCATTTTTCAAATTTCCCGTTGCATCTAATTCGTTAGTTCTTCTTGCGAAATATTGACCTAGTCCATTAAAACAAGAGAAGTTAAATAAAACTAATATAGATAATAATAAATAATTTTGACCAATTTCTTTTTCACTCAAAATTGTAGTTAATACTCTGATGGATATTAACATTATAAATACTTGTATAACCTTACCTGCAACGATATATAGTAAACTTTTATTCATGAAAGTTCGTTCATGGAATCATTATCACTACTTTTATTACAGTTACTCAAATTGATTACACCCGTAACAATTTTCTCAGAAAAATACTCAGAGGAAAAGCAATAGTACTTTTCTGACTTCAAAAAAATTTCTATGTTTTCTTGAATCTTTTGATAATCAGCATCACTCACTTTTTCCAGATAGTCATCTAGTGTAGAAATGCTAACAAAACTATCATAATTAATAAAACAATTTTCCGGAATGCTGTTGTTAACATCCTCATTACCTATATAGATAGGGACAATACCCGCCCTAAAAGCATCAAATATTTTTTCAGTTATATAGCCGTTGATTCCTCTAGCATTTTCCAAGCAATATGCATATTTATATTGCGAATATGTTGCAGATTTAAATTCTACGAGCCCCTTATAAGAACTTCTATTTTGAGTCAAAAATTTATATTTACGATTAAATTCATTTATAATATTACTAAATGGCCAGTTTTTAAGAATAACAAGTTCCCACCTTGTTCCATATAAATGAAAGCTATTTTTTCTGTCATATTTTTCATACCAATCAATAATTTTTAACCTTTCTGTATATAGTTCGTCCTTGTAGGCACAATGTTTGTTTGATGATATTAATATTTTACCCTTCCTTTTTTGGGGAGGAATGGATGTTACACCTGTAATTTCTTGGTCTGTAATGTTGTGGGAATAATTAATATAAAAATATTTAACATTATCAACAAGCGATTTATTCCAAGTAAAAATAATGTCGAAATATTTGTGACTATCCAGATTGAAATTTCTCTTAACAATAGCTTCCGATTCGAAAATTATTAGTATGTTCTGTTTTGCTAAGTACCTTTTAAAATCTGGTCTTAAATTCGCATGAATAGCTATAGACGAACTACCTACTGGATTAATGTCTTCTGTCGACAGATCATACCCCTCTTTATGGAGGTTAACTTTAAGTTCGACAATAAAATCTAAAAAACCATCACGGTTATGTACACCTTTTGGCTCAAAGCATTCATTATTTGTAAACGTTGTAGAAACATAAGATAATTTTTTCATTTTAAACCCTTGGGTAAATCATTATATGATACTTGCAAGTAATCTGATTTCGTTTGTTATCCCATTTTGATGGTTACCAACAAATAACCCATGTTCATCAAGGTATTCAGCCGCCTCTAACGTCCCAGATACTTCATAATCAAAATATTCAAGTACTTCTTTATTTTTAAGGAAGTTTCCCGTCACAATTGGACGGCACTCAATGCCATTTTCAGCTAGTAGCTTGACAAGCTCAGCTCGGTTATAAGGGGCATTCTCTTTTATAATGAGCGAGAAACCGAACCAACTACTTGAACCAGTTTCTTTTTGAATACTTAAATAAGGATGGTTTGCAAATAAGCTTTGGAATAACTGTGCATTTTCGCAGCGAGTTTCGATAAAGCCAGGCAGTTTTTTAAGTTGCTCAATACCTAATGCACCGCTCATCTCTAAAGGACGGGCATTGTAGCCCGGCAACATAAACTTGAATGCCTCCTCGAATGGGTCATCACTTTTCTCACCACTTACTTTATTGAATTTAGGTAAGTTACGTGTCCAGCCATGTGCTCGGATACATAGGAGAATATGGTAAAGCTCTTCATCATCCGTAACAACACAGCCACCTTCCATAGTCGCAATATGATGAGAGAAGAATGAACTGTATGTTCCCATCACACCAAAGGTGCCTGCATGTTTTCCATTAAGCGTAGCACCCATTGATTCGCAGTTATCTTCTAAGATAAAGATATCACGCCCTGCGATGATTTCATTCATACGGTCGTAATCGTTGGGGTTACCCAGTAAGTTAACAGACAAAATAGCTTTAGTATTATCGGTAATTGCTACCTCTAATTTGTCTAAATCCATGTTCAGCGTATCACGATCAATATCGACAAACTTAACTTTCAAACCATACTGCTGTAGAGGGAAGTAAGTGGTAGACCAAGAAACTGCAGGAACAATAATTTCGTCGCCACGTTTTAATTTAAGCTTAGAATTTTTAGTGAAAAATAATGATGCAATCATCAATAAGTTTGCGGTTGATCCAGAACTCACCATCAACGCATATTTTGAACCAAAAAATTCTGCAAAATCCTTTTCATATTGAGCAACTTCTTTACCCATTGTAAACATGTCAGAATCAATCACTCGTTGGATCGCAGAATACTCATTTTCATTCCACGTACTACTCGCTAAAGCGTAATTAGTCATTACAATACTCACTTAAATAAAATTCATAGGTCTTTTTAATACCAGCCTTTAAACTGGTTTTGTAACTCCAGCCAAACTCTTTAAGTTTCGCATCATCAATCAGCTTTTGCTTCATTCCAACAGGCTTGCTTAAGTCGTGCTTAAACTCTCCGCTGTAACCAACTACATCTGCGATAGCTTGGTAATATTCATTAATAGTATAATCTTCACCTAAGCCTACATTGAGGTTTTGTGGCATTTGTACAAAGTTATCTAGAGCATAAAAAATAAATTCAGCTAAGTCTTCCGCATACATAAATTCACGTCGAGCCTTGCCGTCACCCCAGATATCAATAACGTCAAGGTTATCTTTCTTCGCTTCATCGATTTTACGAATAACAGCAGGGATCATATGTGAATGATTAGGGGCAAACTTATCAAAATGACCATACAAGTTACACGGAATGATTGTTTTGTATAAACGTTCTGGATTTTCTTTACAAATATATTCACATAAACGCGTGCTAGTAACTTTTGCAAGGGCATAACCTTCATTCGTTGGCTCAAGTTCTCCCTTCAGGATTAAATCTTCAGATAAAGGATTAACTGCATCACGAGGGTACATACATGAGCTGCTTAAATTTAAAAAGCGACCTATACCTGCATTATTTGCAGCAGTAAGGATATTTAGCCCCATCTGCATATTATCTACAAGGAATTTAACAGGCTGAGCCATATTCGCCTGAATGCCACCAACAATACCAGCGGCATGGATAATCATGTCTGGTTGGTGCTTCTCAATATAGTTACTCACAGAGACAGCGTCTAAAAAATTCAGTTCGGAACTACCTGGAGACAAAAAAACATGTTGATATTCAGATGCAATTGCAAGTACATTTTTGCCAACCATACCGTTAGCACCCGTTAATAAAATTTTCATTACCTACTCAACTGCAACTGACTTGTTATAACCATGATTTTTTAAAATTGCATGTTGCTTCGCTTTGTTAAGATCATTCTCAACCATTTCGGCACACATCTCTTCAACAGTGATCTGTGGAACCCACCCAAGTTTTTCTTTTGCTTTTGAAGGGTCACCTAATAAGGTTTCAACTTCCGCTGGGCGGAAGTAACGAGGGTCTACTTTAACAATAACATCACCAACGTTTAGTGCCGGAGCATTGGCACCTGAAATAGATTTTACTGTGGCGATTTCTTCAAGACCTTCACCGGTAAACTCTAATTCAATACCGGCCTCTTTGGCAGATAATGTAACAAACTCACGAACACTAATTTGCTTACCCGTTGCGATAACAAAATCATCGGCTTTGTCTTGTTGCAACATCATCCATTGCATACGTACGTAATCTTTTGCATGACCCCAGTCACGTAGGGCATCCATATTACCTAGAAACAAACATTTCTCTAAGCCTTGTGAAATGTTAGCTATTGCACGGGTAATCTTACGTGTTACAAAGGTCTCACCACGACGAGGTGATTCATGGTTAAATAAAATACCATTACACGCATACATACCATATGATTCACGATAATTAACAACTATCCAATACGCATACATCTTTGCAACCGCATATGGTGAACGTGGGTGAAATGGTGTGGTTTCCTTTTGAGGTATTTCTTGCACTTCACCATAAAGCTCTGAAGTTGATGCTTGATAGAATTTTGTTTTCTTTTCTAGCCCTAAAAAACGAATAGCTTCTAATAATCGTAATGTTCCCATAGCATCAACATCAGCTGTGTATTCAGGACATTCAAATGATACTGCAACGTGTGATTGCGCACCTAAGTTATATACTTCATCAGGCTGAACATCTTTGATAATTCGCGTTAGATTTGAAGAATCAGTTAAATCACCGTAATGTAAAAAGAACTTTTGATTTTTTTCATGGTTATCTTGATAAATGTGATCTACGCGTTCAGTATTCAGTGAAGATGCTCGACGCTTAATACCATGAACTTCATAGCCCTTTTCTAACAATAACTCAGCAAGGTAAGAACCATCTTGACCAGTAACACCGGTGATTAACGCTACTTTATTCTTCGTCATATTTTTTCCTAAATTCATTTTCAATTTGTTAATAACAGATGTTGTCAAATAGTTACTCTAACTTTAAGAGTTAAAGGTTTTATCTGCTTCTTTTTCTTTTTGAAAGTACCATTTTGTATGATTGTGTACTTCATTGTGATTCAGTAACTCACTTTCTTTGTACCATCGGTATTCATTATGCTGTTCATTCGGTAGTTTCATAATACTTCCGTTAAAAGTTAGCTCATATGCTAATACGATATAATGCGTAGTGAAGTTATCTTCAGTAACATTATCAGTATAAAAATGCTGATATACACCTAAAAACTTAGCTTCACATTTATTAAATGATAATTCTGTTTTTAATAGCCGAACATATGCTTTATCGAGTTGCTCATCTTTTAAAACTCGACCACCTGGTACAAACCAAAAACCTTGAGCTGGCCTGTTCGTTCTTTTGCCTAACAAGATTTTCCCTTCACTATTTTTAACCACTAAATCTATAGAGATGAGAGGAGTAGAAGCTATAACAGTTTTGAAAGTAGTTAACGGTAACATATCCATTCCTTCAAGCTTTATTGGTACTACTTTCGGCCATACTTATCATCAAATCGAACAATATCATCTTCACCTAAATATGAGCCGGTCTGTACTTCTATTATTTCTAATGGTAAAACACCGGGATTTTCTAATGCGTGTATTTGACCTAACGGAATATGAGTAGATTCATTTTCAGACAATAAAAACGTTTTATCACCATTAGTCACCTTGGCTGTACCCGAAACGACAATCCAATGTTCCGACCTGTGATGGTGCATTTGCACTGATAATTTTGCATTGGGTTTTACTGTAATTCGCTTCACTTGATCACGTGTGCCTAAATCAAGAGAGTCATATTTACCCCATGGACGGTATACTTCACGCTGATGTTTGTATTCATAACGATTTTCAGCCTTTAACGTATTAACGATTGATTTTACCTCTTGCACTTTATCTTTGTTAGCAACTAATATGGCATCTTTTGTTTCAACAATAACTAAGTTATCCACACCTACTGTTGTTACCAATCTGTTTTGAGCATTTATATAACAATTAGTTGTTGATTGAGAAATAACATCACCCTGTAAAACATTAGCTTGCCCATCTTTTGGGCTTACTTCCCAAAGTGAAGAAAAAGAACCAACGTCGCTCCACTCTGCATCTAATGGCACAACAACAGCATGCTCTGTATGCTCCATTACCGCATAATCAATAGAGTCTTCTGGACATTGTTCAAAAATATCGGCACTAATACGGGTAAAGTCTAAATCATGCGTTTTATTATTAAAAGCATCTTCGCAGATTGATAATATTTCAGGAGTATATATTTTTAGTTCTTCTATATAGCGAGAAGCTTTAAACATAAACATGCCACTATTCCATAAATATTCACCTGTTGATAAATAATCTTGAGCGGTTGCTAGGTTTGGCTTTTCTACGAAATTAGCCACCGTGTAACTTTTAGCATTTACTTGCTCATTTTTTGCAATAAGAAGATTACCTTGTTTAATGTAGCCGTAGCCTGTTTCTGCATGAGTAGGAACAATACCAAAAGTAACTAGTTTTCCTTGCTCTGCAAATATTGATGCCGAAATAATAGCTTGCTGAAAAGCCTCTACATTTTTAATGACATGATCTGCGGCAAGTACTAATAAAAGTGGATCACCTCCATTATCTAGTGCGGCAAGAGCCGCTAAAGTAATTGCTGGAGCAGTATTTTTCCCCATAGGTTCAAGAATAATACTACTGGCTTTACTGTTATTCTGACGTAATTGTTCAGCTACAATAAAACGATGCTCGTTATTACAGATGATAATAGGATCTAAACAATTATCATCTAAACGATTTATAGTTTCTTGTAATAAGGTATTTTCACTGATTAGTGGTAAAAATTGTTTCGGATGAAGTGCACGTGACAGCGGCCATAATCGGCTTCCACTGCCACCAGACATAATTACTGGTAATATCATTATTAAATTCTTTAATTAACTAGGAAGTATTAAGCTTTCTTTGAAATAACTCTAATAGCATAAACATACAGCATGAAACACAATATGAAACTAACTAGCAATATCACATCAGGTACTTTAAAATATTCACCAAGTAAACCAATAGTCGACATAATTGCAGCAGCTGTTGAAATGGCTACTAGTGTTTGACGTGAGGATAAACCTGCACGTTGTAATATATGATGTAAGTGATCTCTGTCTGGTTTAAACGGTGACTTACCATTTTTATAACGTCTTACAACAATCGCTAGCATATCCATTAAGGGAATGCCACAAATCCAAAGTGCTGTAACTGGGCGAAATGAAGCTTGTTCGCCTTGGGTACCCATGGTTAATAACCAAATAACACTCAGGCCAACAAACATACTCCCTGCATCACCCATAAATATTTTTTTACATTCTTTATTAAAGAATTTTTCAAAAAAACCTAAATTGTACATTAAATAAGGCACTGTTGCTGTAGCTAGGATTAAGGGGTAGCTTAGGTGATTTGTCTCTCCACTCATGATAAATAAAATAGCAATTGAAGTGAACGTATTAATACTTAAACTACCAATGAGGCCATCAATACCGTCAATCATGTTGTATGCATTTATAACTACAATGATGCCAATATAAGTAAATACAATACCTACAGGGCCTAACGTAACATCACCAAAGCCAAATATGTTACCTAAGTTTGAAATATAGCCGCCAACACCGTATATCATTAAACTGGCAATAATAATTTGACCGACTATACGTACTCGTACGCGCAGATCAAACTTGTCATCAAGAGCACCAATAAATACCATCATTGCTGAAGCAATAAGGTACATTCGAAGTTCTAATGTATTAGGTAACCATAATAGACTGGCGGCGAGTACGGCTAAGAATATTGAAATGCCACCAATAAGGGGAATATGTCCGGAGTGCTGCTTGCGCTCACAAGGTTTATCAACTAAGCCGATTTCTATTGCTACAGGATTGAAAAATTTAATTGCTAAGAATGCGAAGAAAAATGCAGTAACGGCTGTAGCAATGATATACATATTTAAGTTCCGGTCACGTTTGCTTAATTGGCTTTTTTATAGCCTAAAAATAATTTGGAATTAATTACAAAAAATGATACTAACAATGATAAATACAATAAATTGTTGTTTATACAATTGCTTAACTACCTTCTTTCTGATTTCATTATAAATCAGTGGATTTTCCAACGCGAAGATTATACTCAATTACATTCAATATTGCAGTAAAAATTTGTTCTTTTATTCTAAGTGATGATGCGCAAGATCATTAGAACTCACATATATTATTTTTACAGCACACACCAAGCTTTCTTCGTGTAAAAAAATACATCATATGAAATACATTGTGAATAAAAATTAGGATCTTATCAGTGTAAATATTTCAGGATATGTTCACAATAGAGTAAGCAGAGGCTTCGCTCTCATAGAGGAAGTGATTAATTTTGTTGATTAGGGCAGTTTTTTTAGCTGGTGTTTTCTTTGGTTGAATTATTTAGTTCTGGTTGTTGAAACAGGATAAAACACCATGAGCACAGAGGAGGTTAGTACTCACAGTGGAAGCATTTGGGCTTTAAGTTATTTTTTTATTTATTTTTTAGAAAAATAACGAATAAGTACGATTAACACCGATAATATGCCACCAAGCATAGTACCTAATACTACAATTAATGCGCGTTTTGGCTTATCTTTAGTATCTGGTACTTGAGCGGGATCTATGGTTTTAAGGACATATTCTTTTTTCACCATAGTTAACATCATGTTTTTGGTTTGCTCTTCAATCAACTGGTAAAACACCGTTTCCATGGTCGCAACTTTAATATTAACTAACTGTTTAGTTAAATAATCAATTGAAGCTTTTGCTTCAATTTGGTCTTGCTCACGCATAAATTCATTAATATCTTGAATTAACCAAGTTAGCCATTGCTTAGCAAGACTTGGTGAATAAAACGCTATATCCATTGTTACCATTGAAGTGGTTTTATCTTGAGCAACAGTTACTAGTTGTAAAAACGCTTGATAAGCCTCCCACGAAGATGGCTCAGGTGTTTTAGGTGCTTTTACTTCTCTAAGCCATTTTTTATTTGCTTTGTCATACATTTCTTCATTTAATATTAACGTATCTGATGCCATATCCCAGTTTTTTGACGCCATTAATGGTATTAATAAATCATGTTTAGCGATAAAAGTTTCAATAAATGAACGCGATTTTAATATTTCTAATGCTAATGCTGTTTTATCAACACCGCCACCACCGCCAAGGTTAATACCTGCCATACTGGCTAAACCACCAAACTGCCCTGCTAATGCGCCAAGACCACCTGCCCCACCTTCACTTGACGCTGGCGATAGTATTGCAGACGCTTTATATATATCAGGTTTTGATAGGGCAAAAAACACCGAGGCTACAGCAAATATCATGCTTATAATGATAATGGTAAATTTACCCGCCCAAATTGCGCGCCAAAGTTCAGCTAAGTCTATTTCATCGTCTTGGTTTTGAGTGTTTTGCAGGAGTTGTTGTTGAAGTAATTGCTGTTGTAACAATTGTACATTCACATTATTTGACATCGTTTGAGAGTTTCCTACTGAGCTTTCTACTGACTTTGACACTTTTCACCATATCCGATTGGCATATGTTGACCGTATTCACTTTAGTTAGCTTAACGAACAACAATAAAATTTTCAGCATTATACGAATAATCACTACAAAGTTAAAGCGTGAAGTGACTAGGATAGTTTTTAATATGAGTGATTTGATTTATTTGAAGAATTACTCTGTTAGAAACAAAATCTTAGATATTTAAAAACCCAACAAGAAAATTCTACCACCGAGGCTTCGCTACACCGAGAAGACAGTCGATAAAGGACAGAGTAGAAATAAACAAAGTTCATTTATCCTGTGCAGCGCATAGCGCCTTTGTGTTCTCGGTGGTGAAAATTATCTTTGCGTTTTGTACTTAATTGATGTCTATAAAAGATGGATCCCCGATCAGAAACTTCGGGAATGACAAGATCTACCAATATAAACCTAGAACAAACCAATGCCCCTGAAAGCACCAATACATCGATTTTCTAGACTGTTTTTAAGCTTTGTAATAAATAGGCTAAATACTCAATTTTTATATTACTCAGTTGACGATAATCAAAATATGGGCAAACGATAAGTTTATTTGTGCTATCGATAGCAAATTCATCATCTAGCCAAACTAAATTAGCAACGAGTTTACCGCTATTGATTAACGCTTTAGCATGGCCTTTACCACAAATAATATGCACTATTTCTTTATTAGGTATTAATTGCGGTGCTGAAAATAACAATGCTGTTTTACTTTGTGCTTGTAATAGGTATTTATCACGATAATCTTGCCATGTTGCTGCATAGGTAGAAAAATTATAATACTGTTTATCTAAAGAATAGAGTAGTTTAGCGTAGACATTGAATACTTTTCGCCAGCCATTGCCACACGTTTGATTAATCGCATTAATCTCTCCTTCAACAAGTGGTGTAACTTCACATAAACCTTGATATTCAAGCATGTTAGGTTTATTTGCTATGTAAACAGCAAAGCTGAAGTCGGTGTCACCAAAACCTATATTAATCATTATTATCCTGTTTTTCTCAATGGTGGTTAAAATTCTCTTGTTAACTTTAACTTTCGTATCAATTGAATTTTGACCTATATTCTCGTCTTATTATTTGAATCCAAGTTATATACTCATGATACTTCAAAATGTCTATTTCAGGACGCCTGAGCAATTCATGATCAAGGCGCTTATTTTTATTAATGGTTGTTCCCTTAAAAAAAGGAGCA
>JQIA01000302.1_pt1 | contig 24153 bp, 18 predicted proteins | sample 811431 | NCBI WGS metagenome assembly JQIA01 (sample SAMN02998118, study PRJNA258478) | marine sediment metagenome | biome: marine; feature: seafloor; material: sediment; isolation source: oil-polluted sediment collected from 3 locations (0.5 km, 0.7 km and 0.9 km)... | place: USA: Gulf of Mexico ...
ACAGTTTTGGGATAAGATTCAACAATATGGTACTCAGGTTTTTATATAGTACATTCTGTTTAATCAACACCCTCAAAATATGTAAATTAAACCTGCAGGTTTTAACAACCTGCTAAGTTTTAAATATTATAATAATGAAGGAGGTGATCTTATTTCATCAGTAGAGTTGATGCAATCTTTAACTTTAGCCCTTCTATTTCTAGTATCAAAAATTGGACAGCTATCCACCTTAAATTCAACTCTTCGGTCAATAGCATCCTGAGCATCATCAGTAGATGAACCTACTAGATTATCAGCCCAAGCTTTACCATCAGTTTTTGAATTTCTTGTAACTCTAGGAAAATATCTTTGTAACAATTGTTGAATTTTTTCTGCTCTGCTTAAAGATAAATTACAGTTATAGCCCAGTTTTCCAGTACGACTACTATGGCCAATAATATGTAAACATAATTGATTGTCTTTAAAATACTGACCAATTTGACTTAGCCAAATAGGATATTCATCCTCTAATTTTCTATCAAATTTAGTATCAGATACAGAAAATAAAAACTTAACACTTAAGGTATTATATTCTTCAATACTAAGAGCAACTAATTTACCAAAGGCATCTTCTGCGGCTGAAAAATTCCCTAATTGGATATTGCTTTTATACAGTCCGCCGTAAGTTTTCATCATCATTTTTCGTTCAACTGACTGCTTACTTGCTTTAGCATATAAGGATAATGCTTTTTTATAACTTCTATTTTCATAAGCGGCATCAGCTTCAGAAATTAATGCTCCAACTTTTAAAGAACTGTCATAGGCTTTTGGTACTTTAGCACCTATATCCAACTTTACAATTTCTTCAGTAACACTTTGTTTACCTGGAATTACCATGGGATTATCTACCAATGGAGTATAATCCAAATTAGGATTTGATATCCAAATATCTGTTTTAGCAATAATTTCACCAGTTTTTATTTGAACTACATAAGATTCAACATGGTAGAAATTACCTTTCATAGTTCCTTTACCACTATATTTATCATAAAGGATTACCCCATGCATTGAATAATCAGCTTTACTAATACTATCAGGGGTTATACGACTAATGGAAAATTTATCACCAAAATTCCTTTTAACTTCAGCAAATATAATTTTTTCAATTTGTCTACTAACCTTAACAGTTTGATGGCTATTTGCGTCAATAAACGGATCAAATATAATTATTTTTTCACCCATGCCACTTAACAAACCTTGTTTATTATTTACTTGGGTAATTAAATTATTAGTTAATATTGGAATGGCAATATTAAAACTAACTGGTAAATCAGAGGCCTTTTTGACAGGTTGTTCGACACATGAAACCAGTAGCACGGCACTTAATATTACCAATATTTTTTTAAAATTGTAAAACATAAAACTCCTATGTGATTTTTAAGTTGGTGAAATTAAGCTTAATTACTACAATACTTTTTATATTCCTCCTGTTCAATTGTTAATATTTCTATTCCCATAGACTCTTGTCTACGAATTTCTCCGCAATCACAAGAACTACAGATAAGTTTTAATTCTGCTTTACGACTTTGCATTTGAAATTGTTGTTCTCTTTTGGCACTAATTAGTTCACGTTTTTTTTTGGTTTCTAAACGGCGTATCTGTTGTTTTCTTTCCTCAGCTAAGCGTTTATCTTTAAGTCTTTGAGTAGCTAAAAACTCTTGATATTTTCTTTCTTCTGCACGTTTTAATTGAGCTTTACGTTCCCATTTTTCTTGCAAACGTCTTTCTTCAGCTAAACGTTTATCTTTAAGTTTCTTATCAGCCAAAAATTCTTGATATTTTCTTTCTTCCTCATATTTTAATTGAGCTTCACGTTCCCGTTTTTCTCGTAACAAATTTCCTTCAGTCAAACGTTCTTGTTTAAAACGAGTTTGACGTTCTTGTTCTAATTTCTGTTTTAATAGTTTTATCTCTACTAAACGAGATTTATCTTCTTCTGTAGTCTTACCAGCAAGATAAAGGTTATCTCCACGTAAAGAATTGGCTTCCCATGGAGTTTGTTTATCATTGGTTTCTCTTAAAACTGCATTACGTACTTTTTTAAACACTGATTCAATAGTCAATCCAGGTTTTTTAATAAATTTCTTTAGGTGCTTGGTATAAGGACTATTACGTCCAGTATTACCATCTTCAGCAGTATTACCTGGTGATGTTGCATAAGCTATTAATGAACCAGTTGGAGCAGTTACTGATGCCAATCCTATATTTATTCCTTTAGTACTTGATCTAAATGGGTTATTTCTACAAGCATCAAGAACAATAATATTTGTACTATTGTTAGTTTCTTCCATTGTTGATAACACATAATCTATGGTAATAGATTTATATTTTACATTAGATGCTGTGAGTTCTGGTAAATCGACAGGAATCATATAATTTAGGCCATTATGTTGTACTCCATGTCCAGAAAAATAAAATAAACCTATTGTATTTCTACCAAGTTTTTTCTTGAATTTACTAATTGCAGTATCCATTAAACCATAATTAGCATTTTCTTCGTATATAACTTCAAAACCCAATTTTTTTAAGGAAGCCTCTATATCTCTAGCATCATTAACTGGATTTTTAAGAGGGGCAAATTTATAATCAGCATTACCGATTACTAAAGCAACTCGATTTTTTATCTTTACTGATGAAGGATTATTGTATGTTGAAACTTGTCTTGGCGGCTGAAATTGATTAACAGTGTTATGAGTATCTTTAACTTCATTACAGGCTGTTAATACTAGAATTATGCCAAAAAATAATATTTTAATATTCATTATTACTTTTCCTTTTTAAAAGATTTGTATTGAATTATCAATCTTGTCTTTACCGTAATCTGGATAAAATTTTGTATATTTTTTTTCAGAATTTAACAATAGTTTTTACAATTAAAAATCTATAATTAAAGAATAAAATATCCCACGTTCTGATCCAACCAACGGTAATTCATTAAGTTCCCTGCGTCGTACATATTCAGGTATAGCAACTTGTGCATCAGTAAGGTTTTGAACTGATAAAATATGTTTAAATTGTAAAGATTTATATTTATGTTGATAGGATAAATTCAAATTTAGGTTAAAATAACTATCAACTAATTCCTGATGGCTATTAGCTGAATCACTATAATTACCGATGATAGAAACATCAATTCTTTGAAAACTTTTATGCACTCCAATTGAAGTAGTAAAATCTGGCACATACTTAAAATTATAATTATCAGTTCCAGCTAATTTATCACCATCATCACCAGAAATATACGCAAAATTTAAAAATACATTAGCTAATTTAGGATTTAAATATTTTAATTCAAATTCTAAACCTTTAGCACTAAATTCCTGACCATTGGTATAAACACTAACATTCTTAGCAATTTTGCCATCATCTAACATAACATCATCTTTAATCCGATGAATTTTGTTTTGATAAATAGAATAATAAGCCAATGTTTGGATATAAAAATAACCATGACTATGTTGATAACCAATTTCAAAGGTATCAGCCGTTTCTGGTTCTAAACTTTCAGTACCAAATACACTTTTAGTTGGAGTTATGAAATATAATTCAAACAGGCTTGGAGTCCTAAATGATTGACCGGCAATAAATTTAATCGTATTCTTGGCATCTATTGAATATACAATAGTTCCCCTAGAAGAGATATTTTCTCCAAAAGTTTCACTTTTAGTAAGCCTGCTACCAATTAAAATCCGCCACTTTGCTAGAGGTTTCCAATCGACTTGAGCATAACCAGAATATTCATATACACTTCGATCAGAAAGATTATTTTCTGCCAAAATAGTATTGGATGATTGCTGAATATTTTTATATTCTTTACTTGTTCTAAATTCGTAATTTGCCCCTAATTCAAATTGTAACTTATCATTCCAAGTCAGGATATTACTGATATTACCACCAACCCTTTGTCCTAATACATTAGCTCTAATATCATCATTAGCAGACCGAGAAAAATTACGTTCATTTTGATCATAAAATAGCTGTATTTTAGAATAGAAAAGTTGATTCCAATTATGAGAATAAGTGTATCCTAACAAAATACCATCAACATCATGATTATTCCCAGCTCCAGCAGAGAATTTCTGAGTAGAACCTTCATAATTACCTTCATCATTCCGAAATACATTAAACAGTAAAGAATGATCTTGATAATCTAAAGCAGCAGTTGCATTTAGGCTATCGTGATAATCTTCAATATTTCCATTTACTCCTGCCTCATCAGTAAAATTATCTTGATAGCGTTGACCATGTTCTCTATTAGCAGCAGTAAATATTGATAATTCATCTTTTGAATTATAACGGTAATTAGCTCCTATAGAATTTCTGTCTTTAGTGCCGATACTAGTATGTAATTGTTTAGTATTTTTGCGTAAAATTATGTTTACTGCTCCTGAATAGGCTTGTGAACCATAAATTACTGAAGCTGGTCCACGTAATACTTCAATTCGTTCTACGTCATGGATACTTAATCGGTCTAAATTACCTTCTCCAGTTACTGCATTCCAACTGGGAATATTATTAATCATGATCAATACTTTATTAGCATAATGATCTTGCAATACACCTCGTACAGTAGTGACCTGTTGTTTAAAAGCAGTTCGATAAACTTGGATACCAGCTAAAGTTTCTACTGCGGCAGAAATAGAAGCAAAGTTGTACTCATCAATCATTAGCCGATCAATTACAGTTACTGTAGAAGGGCTTTGTAAAGATGTTTCAGCCTTAGTAGAAGCGATATCAAGTTCTAAATTTAAAAAATTTTCTAATCGCAGAAAGTGTAATTCATTTTTTAATTCAGTATCTTGATCTTCAGCATAACAAAAATTAGCAAGCAAGATTGTTGTAAAAATTAATATTTTTGATCGCATATAAATTTAAATGAAATTCTAATAATTTGTAATGAAATAGGACTTACGCATTGATAAAAAAAATATTTTATGAACTTGTTAAAAGAGTTTATCTAAATTTGAATTAATTGATAATTTATATATAAAATACATTTATATGTCATTCCCGTGAAAACGGGAATCTAGGAATATTTGGGATTGCTAGATTCCCAATAATTTTCATGGAATTAATATTTAATTAAATTTGTCAATGCGTAAGTCCTATGAAAATAAACTAATTACTTCTTATCCTTACGAATAAACAAGAAAAAGAAGAAAGCAATTGCTAACATTATCAAAAAATTAAATAGTGATTCTATTTTAGAAGGATTTAATGGGTTAGACAATGGTTTAGTTTGTTGATTTAAAATATCGGCTGCTGGGATTGCTGGATCTAACTTTTCGCCAGTGGTAAGTTCTTTATTTAATTGTAAAACCAAAGAATCAGATAATGGTTGAACATTAGCAGAAATAACGGTTGCTGGACCTCTATCACCGATAATACTATCAACTGGAGTTGGACCAGCTAAAACCATTTGAGCACTAACAGTTTCAATAACTACAGATTGTTGCTCATAAGTACCCATAGGAATTCTAGCTAGTCGGAAAAATGGGAATCTAATCAAATTATTACCGCTTTTCCATCCGGTGAGAGGCAATAATTTAAATATACTTTGATTCATTATCAACATCAATTCTTCATGGCCAGTTGGTATCATCAAGAATAAAGCATCTAATTGCTTATTTTCTAAATCCTGTTTTTGTTTAGTTAAATCATTATTATATATTAGCTCTATTTTATCTAATAATCCTAAAGAAGTAAGTATCATTTCTGCACTATGAGCGGATGCTCCATTTTTCGCCCCAACTCCTAACTTTTTAATATCTATTATGGAATTGATATTGTTATTCTGAAGAGCTACAATATGAGCCATTCTACTGCCAATTACTCCAACTGCTTCAATAGTTTCATTTGTCAACGGTAAAAATTCATCTGTTAGAGTGAAAAAAGCTTCAGCACTTAAAATCCCTAAGCGAGCTTTTCCTGTTTGCATTGCTGTCAATGGATCAGCAATTTGTAATACATTGACTTTACGACCAGGAAAAGTTTTACGAACTGCTCGAAGAGTTTTGCTAATACTGCCACTAACATCATTTAATAAATCAGCTACAATAATCAATTCTTCAGATTTAACAGATTTGGTTTTCTGTTTAATTAGTTGATTTTTAATTAAAAAATCTCTAGCAACTACTTGGTAATCCTGACCTTCCAATTCTACTTCTCGATTCATTTGTCGCATGCTAGTAGTGTCAATCAAATCAGCTAATTTTTTTAAAATAGTCCGTAATTTAGGATAACGTTCTAAAGTACTAGTTCTAACTAATGGAGATGGTTGATAAACTGGAAAAAATTCCAAATCATCTTCTAAAACTGTCAATCCAAAATCTTCAATCCTTCCCTCAGTAGAAAAACCTTCTGCAACATCAACTTTACCATCCATTAATGCCTTATAAATAATTGATTTATCGTTATTTCTAATAGTTGGTAACATGCGACTTAAACCATAATGTCGTTGCAAAGCAGATAATCCATCCAAAGGACGAGTAATAAATTCTGGTTCTACTGCTAATTTAATATTATTCTCTATATTAGCTAAGTCACTTATTTTAGATATTTTTAATGCCAAAGCTCGATCTCGCCGCATTAATAACACATAGTTATTGGCAAAACCAATTCGATCTAACCATTCTAAACCTAAAGGCTGAAACAATTCTTTTACTTTTTTAAATGCCTCATCACCGTTATTAACAGGAGGTTGTCCGAGCATAATGAGACCAGTGCCATTATATTCTACATAAATATCTAAATCACCATGTTTGATAGCTTCTAATAAAGAAAAAGTATCTCCATAGGGGAAAGAACGTTTAACTACAATCCTTTCATTTTCAAGTAATTGGGCTACCATTTCCGCTAAAATAAATTGTTCAGTGAAATCTTTAGAACCTATGTGGATAGGTCTGGTTTTACCACAACTTATTATTATGACTGCTAATATTAGATAAATTATTGATTTTTTCATTGTTTTAATTTTCGTTAATTTTATTGACGATAATCTTCATTGATAAGATATTTTTCAATATTTTTTAATATCTCTTTTAAATAAGAAATAACTTCTTGCTTTATTTTTAAAAGGTCTTCAATCGTATGCTCTTTTCCACAATCACAAAAAGAAAATATACCATGTGCTAGATTATTTCTATTATCCTTTACAGTTAATAACCCTCTTCCATTTTTTGTAATTCTAGCATCTGTTTCATATGAAAAACCATAATTTTTTGCAAAATCTCTGATTTTCTTTGAGTCAATATTCCCTGAAATTATTTTTTCTGAATCAAAACATTTTGAAACAATATCTATTGAAATATTTTCTACCATTAATAAATTATTGGTATTACAATCTTTAAAATTCTTAAGTATTACTTTTTTTAATTCTGTCCGAATATCTTCATAAGCTACATTTTTCTTTTTCAATTCAATATATATTTCTTCAATTGCTTTTTTGATAGAAGATTCTGCAAGATTATAAAGCAGTAAAAATCCATTGGCTTTTAATATCTTAGTCATTTCCCGATCAATAGGTTCATATTCTTCAGTATCAGAATAAAATAATTTGGGATTTCTGTTTATTATGTTCTCCAAAAAATTAAAATAGATTTCAATCTCTTCCACTCTTCTTTCAAAATCTTGTAAAGTGTCAATCATTGTTTATTATCCAATAATTTATCCCTAACAAATTCAATTCTAGCCTTAACTTTAGGACGAGAATTACTTGCATCAGATCGGGTATGACTTTTAAATTTGTCAGAATCTAACCAATTTATTTCAGGAGGAATTAGATCGGGATTTTTTTGTAAGGAAAGATGTACACCCACGGATAATGCTTCAAAACGCACTCTATACGTAGTAGTTGCTTTTGCAGATTTTTTAAAACCATATGGAAAATATTTATCAACAAAATCCAACATATTTTCAAAATCTTTCCAAAGCTGTTTTTTATCAAAATTATCTTTTTTTCCCTTAATATAATCGGTTAAAAATGTATTTACATTGTGTCTAAATTCAAGATATTTTTCTGAATAAGCAAAAAACCTTAAAACAAGTTCTTTAGCTTCTTCTCTATCTGCACGTATTTTGCTGATTGGACATAATGTCAAAAACTTTTCATTCATAGTACATTCAGAAATAAAATCATAAAATGGTCCTGCAAAAACTCCTTTTCTGATTTCCATATCCTTTAAAATATCACTACCAGTATTAATTCTCTCAAAGATATCCCGTCTAACATCTGCGTCTGCTTTTTCAGTTAATTCAATCATTCTTAATGTTTTTCTATTAAATCTCCGTTGACGAGATAAAATTAAATCATCATAAGTAAATCCATTTAAGGTTTTTAATTTTTCTAAATTTTCTAAAATTAATTCATTATTCAAAAATGCCTCAAGTGTTCGTACTCTTTGTGAACCGTCAACTATTTCAAAACGCTCGCCACAATCAGCTGTAAAAAGATATGGTATAGGTAAACCCAACATAACCGATTCGATAAATCTTGATTGTCTTTTTTTATCCCAAATAAACTCTCTTTGATAATCAGGAATAAAAAGTTCATTATCATCAGTTTCAATATCTTTTGTATATTTTTGAACAATAATTTCAACTGGATATTCTTTTGTATCATAGTCTACTGTTTTTTGTTCTTTCAATATTTCTTCTTCTGCTGCATTTTTTTCGTCAGTAGTAATTATTTTTTTCTGAGTTTTTTTAGAAACCATAAAAATTATCTCTCATTTTAAAGTGTTATTATTAATAAGTGAATTAACTATCATAGCTGTTATTTTAGGTGGAACTGCATTGGCAATCATATTATGTAAATCACCTCTAAGGATTACCATACTAAAATCAAAAAAATCGGAAAATCCTTGAATTCTAGCTGCTTCATGTGGCGTAATGACTCTTTTTCGTAAAGGATGAATATATCGTCCCTGGCCCATTGAACCAAAACCACTGGTAATAGTTTGTGCTGGCTTATCCCAATGTAAACGTCCATAACAAGATTTATAGCTGTGAGTTTTATTTTTATGACAATTTGGTCTCACAGAATCAGGTAAATTATACAAATTATGTTTAAATAAATAATCAATGCGTTCTTGATTTTTAGTTGTTGAAGGTGTAAAAAAGATACCTTTTTTTGATTCATACTCATCTATCAAATCTTTAATATATTCGGATAAAGGAACTCTATTTGAGTATTTGAATGATGATAATGATGAAAATTTAAAACTATTATTTAAAACAGCTACTTGAATATGTCTTTTTCTAGTCTGTGGTAATCCAAATTCAGCAATATTAACAATCTTAGATTCAATCTGATAACCCAATTTATTTAAAAAATATTCACTTTTTTCAACTACTTTATTTTTATCATGTATAACAGTTGAAACATTTTCTATAATTGCTATTTTCGGTTTAACAATCTCAATAAAACGAATTACATTTAAATATAAATTATTTCTTGGGTCGTTTCTTCGTGTATAATTATTTAGGTTAGAGTGGCCTTGACAAGGTGGACCAGCTACTAAAATATCCAAATTTGAATATTTATCTTGTAAAATAGTTTCATTAGTATTTAATTTCCCCCCTATATTACATGAAACTAATTCATTAATATCACTGTTGGAAATTGATTTATCATCAAGTTCAAAGTTTTTTTGATAAACCATTAAAGCTGATTTGTTGTTATCTAAAGCTAATTTTATATCTATAGAAATCTTATTTTTTCTTAATGCTTCCCAAATACCTAAAGTCATTCCACCACATCCACAAAATAAATCAATTACAGAAAAAGATTTACTATGTTTTTGTGAAATTTCTGGTTTTATGGATTTACGAATCCAGTTTAAATTACAAAGATTATCTGATATTAAATTTTGATATTTTGACATTATTAATATTTTATTTATCAACCTTTTGCACAGATGGTTCTCGACGTATTGTGCGTAAAAAAGCTATGACCTGTAAAATTAAAATTAGACTAAACGGAATCGCTCCAGCAATTGCCATCGCTTTAGCAACCGTGACTGAACCAGTAAATAAAGTTCCAGCTGTAAGTATACAAATCAATACTCCCCAAACTAACTTAAGCTTGGTAGATGGATTTAAATTACCATTAGAAGTCATCATGCTAACCACAAAAGTTCCAGAATCAGCACTGGTAACAAGGAATATGAAGATTAAAACTAAAGCTAATCCACTAATTAATTCAGATAAAGGAAACCAAGTAAACAATGCAAATAGAGCTTTAGAAACATCTTCTAATACTAAATCTTCCATGCCCCCGCCACCAAATATTTCGATATAAATAGCTGACCCACCAAATGCGGCAAACCATAAAATAGAAAATATGGTAGGAATTAAAATTACTCCAATTGTAAATTCTCGAATAGTACGACCACGACTTATTCTAGCGATAAATATCCCAACAAACGGTCCCCATGCCAACCACCAAATAAAATAAGTCAAAGTCCAGCCAGAAGTCCAACCAGATAAATCTTTATATGGATATAGTTTAAATGACATGTTAATTAATTGGCTGAAATAATCCCCAATCGAAGTTATGAAAACTTCCATGATAAAACGAGTTGGACCAGCTACAATAATTAACATTAAGATTGATATTGCAATTATAATATTGATATTACTTAATATTTTTATACCTTTATCCAATCCAGTACTAGCGGAAATTAAAAACATAACCGTCATCAACATTAAAATAGCGATGCTGACTCCATCAGTTGCAGCTATACCAAATACTTCTCCCAAACCTGCCCTTACCTGTAAAACCCCCATAGTTAAAGAACCAGCTAATCCAAATACTACTGCTAATACTCCAATTATATCAGCGACATTACAAGCAAAAGGATATTTACAACCGAATTCAGCTTTGATAGGACTAGAAATTAACGATGGCTTGTCTTTACGAAAACTAAAATAAGCGATAACCAAGGCACATATAGCATAAATTGACCAAGCATGTAATCCCCAATGCAAATTAGTAATTATCATTGCAAAACGAGCAGCTTCTGGTGTTTTTCCTTCCATCCCAGGTGGAGATAAATAATGAAACATTGGTTCAGCAACGCCCCAAAAAATCAGTCCAGCCCCCATCCCGGCAGCAAATAGCATAGATAGCCAAGAAATATTAGAAAATTCTGGCCGATCTTCGTCCTTGCCTAAACGAATATGGGCATAAGGACCAAATGCCATATATCCACCTAAAATTAAAAATCCGGTACATAAAATTAAAAAAAACCAATCAAGGGTTTTTAATGCAAATCCAGTTATTCCTAATGCAGCACTAGCCATTGCATCAGGTGCTATAACTCCCCAAATTCCAATCACACTACATAATGCAATTGATATTAAAAAAACTAAATTATTTTTCATGTGTTTAGGTGATCTTAAATGATTTCCAGCAAAAGTATGTTGTTCAATTTTCTAAGAAAGCAGAGCTTATATAGCTATAATTATGATTCTAATAGTTTGATATTTATTATATAGTTTTAAATATGATAATACACTAATCCTTGACCAGAACGCTATATTTTTTTGATAAAAAGTTGTTGGAATTTATTTTCCCCAAATTTTAATTAAGGTTGATTTAATCCTGCAGCATATAAGCTATTTTTACTAATTCCAGTGATTTCGCTAGTTAATTTAGCGGCCTGTTTTAGAGATAAATCTTTTCTTAATATTAAAAATATTCGTTCTGCTTCTGGAGTTATAATTTTATTATCTGGTGGTATAAAACCTTGTACAACTAATACAAATTCACCTTTGGAATGTTCTGGTCTATCTTGTAACCAGTTAAAAACATCAGATAAATTACCTCGACGTATAGTTTCAAACATTTTGGTTAACTCTTTAACTAAAGCTATTTCTCGTTGTTCACCAAATATTTTCATCATATCTTGTACACAAGCAATAATTCGGTGGGGAGCTTCATAAAATACTAAAGTTCTAGTTTCTGATTTTAAATCTTCCAAACGTTGCTGTCGAGAACTAGTTTTAGCGGATAAAAAACCATCAAATACAAATTTATCTGCAGGAAAACCAGCAACTGACAAAGCACTAATTAATGCACTAGCTCCGGGTATAGATACAACGTTAATCTGTTCTGCTAACACTAATTGTAATAAATATTGGCCTGGATCGCTAATTAGTGGAGTTCCAGCATCACTTATTAAGGCAATGTTATCACCACTTAATAATCGTTGTAATAATACTTGTGCTTGCTGTTTCTCATTATGTTCATGTAAAGATTGTAAAGGAGTAGTTATACCAAAATAATTTAATAATTGACGACTATGGCGTGTATCTTCGGCTGCAATCAGGTCAACTTCAGCTAAAATAGATTTGGCTCGTGGACTTAAATCTTGTAAATTGCCGATTGGAGTAGCAACCGAGTATAAAGTTCCATTGTTCATTTGCTATCTTCCTGAAAAAAAACATAAATATTTTTGGCTAACTGTTGGTTAACTCCTGGAACTTTTGCTAAATCAACGACTCCAGCTTTAGAAATGCCTTGTAAACCACCAAAATGAATAAGCAATTGTTGTCTCCGTTTAGGGCCTATTCCTTCAATTTCTTCCAAAACTGAAGTACGTCTTATTTTATCTCGTCGTTTCCGATGTGAAGTAATGGCAAATCGATGAGCTTCGTCTCTTATCAATTGAATTAAATGTAAAGCTGGAGAATTTTTATCTAAAATAAAAGAATTATCTAATAAAATTAATGTTTCTAAACCAGCTTTTCTACTAGGTCCTTTTGCAATACCAACAATATATATAGTTAAATTTAACTCTTGTAATGCTTCTTGTGCCATTTTTACTTGGCCTTTACCACCATCAATAAATAAGATACTAGGCAATTTAGTCGCATGTTTATAGTGACGTAATATGGCTTGTCGCATAGCCGCATAATCATCTCCTGGAGTAATATTATCAATATTATACAGTCTATATTCATTGCGGCAAAATCCATTGTTATCAAAAACCACACAAGAGGCCACTGTTGCCTCTCCAGAAGTATGGCTAACGTCAAAACATTCCATACGTTGAGGTATAGCTTCTAATTGTAAGGCTATGGCCAAAGCAGCTAAACGTTCATGATATTGGTTATGTTGATTTTGCAACAAACTAATATGAGCATTTTCAATGGCCATTTTTACCCATCTAGTTCTTTTATCTCTAACTTTAGAATGTATAATAACTTGTCGTTCACGTTGTTGAGCTATAACTTGAGTTAATAAATTCAAATCATCAATATGATGATTAATAATTACTTCTTTTGGTACATCATTAATTGGATTAAGATAATATTGAGATAAAAATGCAGCTAATAATTCAGCAACTTCTTCTGATAATGGAAGTTTTGGAAAAAAAGCTTTGCTACCAATTTGCTGTCCACCACGTATAGTTAAAATTTGTACACAAGCAATCTTGGTTTGGATAATTGCGGCAATGATATCAATATCTCCAGTTTCAGAACTAACATATTGACGCTCTTGAATCTTTCTTAAATTACCAATTTTATCTCGTAATTTAGCAGCCTGTTCAAATTCTAATGTTTGGGATGCTACTTGCATTTTAGCAATCAAAGTATCAATAATAATCTGATTTTTGCCAGTTAGAAACAAAATAGCTTGCCGAACAGATTCTTGATAGTCAGTTTCACTAATTAATCCAACGCAAGGAGCTGTACAACGTTGAATTTGATATTCTAAACAAGGACGAGAGCGATTACGAAAGAAACTATCTTTACAACGCCGAATATTAAATAATTTTTGGAGTAAATTTAATGTGTCATAAACAGATCGGGAATGTGGATATGGCCCAAAACATTGACCATTTGATTTGCCACGCCGAATATTTAAACTTGGAAAGGAATGGTTTGATAAACAGATATAAGGATAACTTTTGTCATCTCGAAGTAAAATATTATAACGAGGTTTATGGCTTTTAATTAACGTATTTTCTAGAATTAATGCCTCATTTTCCGTGTGAGTCACAATTACTTCTATATTCGTTATCTGTCTAACTAATGCTTTTGTCTTAGGATTACTAATATTATTGACAAAATAACTAGCCAAACGTTTTTTTAGATGTCTAGCCTTACCCACATACAAAACTGTATTGGTAATATCTAACATTAGATATACACCAGATTTATTAGTTAAAGTAGCGAGAAATTTTTTAGGTTGGAAAGCCAAAGCGAGTTCAATTTTGAATAATTAAAATGATTAATCTTATTGTTAATTATAAAAATTAAGATTAAAAACTAAAAATAGATTTATCGAAAAAATTATAGTATAATGTTAGTCGGATCTATAAAACCTGAATGGATTCTATCATGTAATTCTCACCAACACTAGAGAATATTAATATAATTAATTTATAATTAGAGTAATTTATGAACGAAGAGACAACACTTGATCCTATTAGTGATGAAGAATCAACCGAAAATGAATTAAACACTAATGAAGAAAGTAATAATACTGAGATTATAAAAGTAGAAGATAAATTTCCAGAGACTCTGCATATTTTACCTCTTACTAATCGACCTTTTTTTCCGCATCAAATTATTCCGTTAATTATAGAAAAAGAATTGTGGGAAAATACAGTTAAAGCTATTACAGACTCGCCTCATAATATGTTGGGATTATTATTAGTTAAAAAAAATAATATAGACAACGTAAAACCAAATGATTTTCATAAAATTGGAACTGTTTGTCGATTACATCGTATTGTGCAATCTGATGATAAATTACAAGTTGTAATAGAAGGATTACAAAGATTTCGAGTTACAAAATGGGAAACTTCTGAACGGCCTTTTATTGTAAGACCTAAATATTACCCAGAAGACCCTAATGAAGATGTAGAAGAGATTAAACCATATGTATTAGCAGTGATTAATACTATAAAAGAGCTATTGCCGTTAAATCCATTGTATAATGAAGAACTTAAAATATTTTTACAGCGTTCTAGTCCAGAAGAACCTTCTCCATTAGCAGATTTTGCCGCTAGTTTGACAACAGCTAATAAGTCAGAACTGCAAAATATTTTAGGAACTGTTAATATTTTAAAACGGCTTGAAAAAGTTCTAATATTATTAAATAAGGAATTACAACAAGCTCAAGCTCAAGTAGAAATTCGACGGCAAGTCGAAGAAAAAATGGAGAAAAACCAGCGGGAATTCTTTTTACGAGAACAACTAAAAGTAATTCAAAAAGAACTGGGAATTGAAAAAGATGACCGCACTGCTGAAATAGATAAATTTAGTGATAGGTTAAAGAAGTTGATAGTACCAAAACCAGCTAAAAAACGGATTGATGATGAGCTGGAAAAAATGTCTATGTTAGAAATGGGTTCGCCTGAATATGCCGTTACTCGTAATTATTTGGATTGGTTGACTCTATTACCATGGGGCAAACTTTCTAAAGATAAATTGGATATTAAACGAGCTAGAAAAATTCTAGATCAAGATCATGAAGGTTTAGAAGATGTTAAAGATCGTATTATAGAATTTTTGGCAGTTGGAAAATTAAGAGGCAGTATAAATGGAACTATTTTACTACTAGTTGGACCACCAGGTGTAGGTAAAACTTCTATTGGTCGTTCGATTGCTAAAGCTATTGGCCGTTCATTTTTCCGTTTTTCAGTTGGTGGTATTCACGATGATGCAGAAATAAAAGGTCATCGCAGAACTTATATTGGAGCTATGCCTGGCAAATTTGTCCAAGCAATGAAAGATGTTGCGTATTCTAATCCGGTTATCATGTTAGATGAAATTGATAAAATTAGCTCTTCATATCGTGGTGACCCAGCTTCAGCCCTATTAGAAGTATTAGATCCAGAACAAAATGTTGACTTCTTGGATCATTATTTGGATGTACGTTTTGATTTATCTAAAGTTCTATTTATTTGCACTGCTAATCAGTTAGATAGTATACCAACTCCATTGCTAGATCGGATGGAAATGATTAAGTTGTCCGGTTATTTGGCAAGTGAAAAATTGCAAATTGCTAAGAGACATCTAGTAAAACGTCAATTGAAAAGATCTGGACTGAAACTTAAACAATTACCTTTAAGTGATAAAATATTATCACGTATTATTGAAGAATATGCCAGAGAAGCTGGTGTACGTTCGTTAGAAAAAAATATCGCAACTATTGCTCGTAAAGCAGCTCTAAAATTGTTAGAAGATAAAAAATCGTCAGTAAAAATTACTGCTGATAATTTGGCCGATTATTTAGGCAAACCTTTATTTGAAAATGAAAAAGCAATTAAAGGAATTGGAGTTATTACTGGTTTAGCATGGACTCCAATGGGAGGAGTTACTTTAAGCATTGAAGCTAGTAGAACTCATAGTTACGTTCGTGGTTTTAAATTAACTGGTCAATTAGGCGATGTGATGAAGGAATCAGCAGAAATCGCTTATAGTTACCTGATGTCTCAATGTGAAAAGTTTGAGATAGCTCCGGATTTTTTTGAAAAAGCATTTATTCATTTGCATGTTCCAGCTGGAGCTACTCCTAAAGATGGTCCTAGTGCTGGAATTACTATGGCTAGTGCATTGTTATCTTTGGCGACTGGTAAAGAAGTCAAAAGAAATCTAGCTATGACTGGTGAATTAACTTTAACCGGTTTAGTTTTACCAGTTGGAGGCATTCGTGAAAAAGTTATTGCGGCTCGGCGAGTTAAAATTTACGACTTGATATTACCTAAAGCTAATAAACGTGACTTTGATGATTTGCCTGAATATGTGCGTAAAGGTATAAACGCTAAATTTGTGAAAAAATATCAAGAAGTAGCAGATATTTTGTGGGATTGATATTTTACAACCTGTTTTCATGTGCCAGCATGAAGACATATTGAAAAAACTCATTTAGGAAATAATTATGTTTAATTATAGATTGGCTATTTTAATTGGATTGGTATGGGCAACTAATATTTTAGCAAATGAAATTACAACACCATTCCAACTTGCTCTTATGGGTATTGAAGACCAATTGTCTATAGATAATAGTCTAATATCAATTCCTACAAGTTTAGATGTAAATGAACATAAAGATGATATCCGTTGTGAAGATCATGATGTATGTCGTCAAATAAATACTAATTTACCTTTGCAAGCTTTACCAAGAGCTTTATCAGCATTATATAATGAGCCAAACGTTAATTCTGAAATTCTAAATTCTAATGTTAAAGCATTTTGGCCAATCTATGTGTTTCAACGGCAAAATTTAGATTTTTCTGACCCAACTTATCCTAAAGGTTGGTATCAAGTAGGGCTTAATATGAAAAAGCCAATTGGCTGGATGTTGGCTAAAGATATTATAGAATGGAAACAGGCACTTATAGTATCTTACACTCATCCAGGTATTGGCGAAGAACGACGTAATTCTGTATTAATGTTTGATAGTAAATTATCACTGCGCAAGATAGTTGAGGCTGAAAATAGAATACAACAAGTTAAATCTATATACGATAATTTAGAGTCTCAAACAGCTAAAATTCCTAGTAGTATAATAAGTAGAGAACCTGCTAGATTTGTAAATATTGATGAAAAATTTTATTTACTACCAGTTATTGATTTTGAACCAGTCAATATATTTGAAGATAAAGCTAATTACCTAAAAATAGTTGCTGCTACTCCTCTTAGTCGTGCTAGTGCTGCCCATCCAGATACTTTGGATAACCGTAAATTTGCTAAACAAGCTAGCCAAACTGAAACAACCAAAGGAATTAAAGAAGAATTATTAGGTTTAGATATTAAATTTGTAATGGATATGACAGATAGTATGGGACCTTATCTAATGCATACTAAAAAAGCTATCACTAAAGTTGCTAAAATGGTTGCTAATATTGACACTAAAGTGCGTTATGGCTTAATTGGCTATCGAGATGATACTGCTACAGTTCCTGGATTAGAATTTGTCACTAATAATTTTACGCCTAATTTAGTAAACTCTGATGAATTTATTAATGTAATTACTAAAGCCAAACCAGCAATTTCTACTAATGATGATTATCAAGAAGAAGTTTTTGCTGGAATAAAAGAGGCTATTACCTCTAATTGGAATAAAAATGCAATAAAATTAATTATATTAATTGGAGATGCTAGTTCACACGCAATAGAACATCCACAAAATACTAGTGGTTTAGAAGCCCAACAATTGCGTAAACTAGCAAATAGCAATAAAACTAATATTATTGCTATTCATCTTAAACAACCTCAATTTGCAACTGATCATAAATTAGCCCAAGAACAATTTAGTAAATTAGCGACTAACCCTGGTAATAGTTCGCCTGCTTATATATCTATATCTGCTGATAATCATCAAGAATTTGAAACAGTAATAGAAAAAATAGCCGAAACTTTATCAGTAATTATAAGTCAAATTCGTAAAGGTGATATTGATATTGTTAACATTGCTCCAAATATTAATGCCAGAGATATTGAAACTAAAGCAAGCAAAATTGCTAAAACTACTGTTGCAACTGCATTAGTTGATTATCTTGGAAATATAGCTACTCCACCCAGAGATATAACAGCATGGGTAATGGATAGAGACTTAGTTAATCCTAGAATTAAATCATTGCAAGTACGAGTTTTATTAACTAAACGAGATTTAAATGACTTGATTGTAACTTTAGAAGTTATTTTAGAAGCAATGCGACAATCCAAACTCACTAGCATTCAATTTTTCGATGCTTTGCAAGGTGTTATTATTCAAACTATAAAAGGAAATAATAAAAAAATAACCTTAGCAACCGCACAAAAATTAGCAGAATCAGGGATAATACCAAGTTGGATTAACAGTTTGCCTTATAAAAGTAAATTATTAGAAATGAACAATGAGTTGTTTGCAATTTTATCAGCAGAGAAAAGAGCTGCTTTGGAACATGAGGTTGAAGCAAAACTACAATTTTATCGTGAAATTAATGAAAACACAGACCTGTGGACTATACTAGATGAACGTAATGTTGATAATATAGATAGTGTATATCCGTTGAGCTTAGATATGTTACCTTAAGAGGCAATGCCATATTAAGTTAAGGAAAAAGTTCATGTCATTCCCGTGAAAACGGGAATCTAGAGTCTCTGGATAGGATACCCATCCCCACTTTCGTGAGGACATGCTTTCGTTGGTATGACAATTTGAGTATCCTTAACTTAATGGCATTGACCTTAAAGAGGACAAAGTCCTCTTATTTATATTTAGGTTATTGGTGCACGTTCGTAGATACCACGTTGTATTAGGAATTCTAGGATTTGGTTAACACATTTTTCCAAATCTTCACTACCAGTATCAATAACTAATTCTGGATTTTCAGGTTCTTCATAAGGCGAAGAAATACCTGTAAATTCTTTGATTTCACCTTTTCTAGCACGGTTATATAAACCTTTGACATCACGTTCTTCGCATACTTCTAAAGAACAATTACAATAAATTTCAATAAAATCATCATTGCCAACCAGTTTTCTGGCTTTATCACGATCAGCTCGAAATGGAGAAATAAATGCAGTTAACACAATGACTCCAGCTTCAATAAATAACTTAGTTGTTTCACTAACTCGGCGGATGTTTTCTACCCGATCGTTATTAGAAAAACCTAAATCTCCACATAAGCCCTGACGTACATTATCGCCATCTAATACGAATGTATGATAACCCATTTGATATAGGGTTTCTTCTAAGGCATGAGCTAAAGTTGATTTGCCAGCTCCAGATAAACCAGTAAACCATAATAAAGTACTTTTGTGGTTATTTAAATCTGCACGGCGTTTTCGTGTTACTGTGGCATGATGCCACACAGTATTACTACTTTTTATAATTGTTGTCATTATATTAATTCATCACTGTGATAAGTTGTATTCAAAATTTATAACTATAAAGTAAGCTGCAATTAAAATACCATTTTTTAGTTTAAAATCCCTAATCTAATAATTTTCAGATAGACATTACCTAGTATATTTTGGTATTATCCACATGCACAGATTAATAATAGCTCATATTTTTTATATATTGTAATTCAAACTGGTAAATTATCATATTAATTTCAAATAATTTTTAATTAGTCTTTTTATAATTATTAAAAATAAATAGCCTTATTTATGCAAATTTTCTTTATGTACTGGTTCTGTAATGTAAAAATGATACTATTACTAAGGTAATAAATTTGTTATTAAGTTAATAATTTTATATCATTCTAATGAATATATAAATTTGTGCTTTGTCAGAAATAAAGAACTAAGTTTCTTTGAATTTTAAGGTTGCCATTTATAATATCAGTTTTAAACGTTATATCAGGTAATAATTTAACTATTTTCAATAAATAATTTTATATAATATTTTAAGACATTGTATATTTAAAACGGTTCTTAACTTAGAAATGTTATTATAGAATTATGTCTATTTTAGGGAGACTATAGAATGCCAAAGCTTTTAGTAGTAGAAGATAATGAAATGAATCGCGACATGTTATCCAGACGTTTAAAACGGAAAGGATTTGATGTCGAAATTGCTGTGGATGGTGGACAAGGTGTTGACATGGCACATAGCAGTAAACCGGATTTAATTTTAATGGATATGAGCTTACCAGTAAAAGATGGTTGGACAGCAACTAAAGAAATTAAAGCAGCAGATGATACTCAAAACATTCCGATTATTGCTTTAACTGCTCATGCTATGTCTGGCGATCGAGAACAAGCACTTGCTGCTGGATGTGATGACTATGACACCAAACCAATAGAATTGCCACGTTTACTTGGCAAAATCGAAACTTTACTTGCACGATAATAGGACGCTGAGTTTATGAGCGTTGCTGGAATTAATAGTTTAAAGCCAAATAGCTTGAGTCAAGATAATGAACTTATAGATATGGGACATGATTTACTAACTCCCACAAGTACAATTATCGCTTACACTGAAATGCTATTGGAATATGCTAACGTTCATATTGTAGAACCAGGTTTTATTTCAGACCTTAACAAAGTGTTATCTGCTGGTGAACAACTATCGAATTTAATCACTCAATTATTTTCTAAAAAGAGTGTTTCCCAAGGCGAAATTGATCTTAATAACATTACTTCTGCTATTCGTCACAATTTACGCACTCCAATTAATGCAATTATTGGGTATGGCGAAATGTTGCTTGAAGATATGGAGGATATGGATGCCGAAGAACATAAGGATGCTATACTTGATTTACAAAAAATCCTTAATTCTGCCAGACGCTTATTAACGTTAATCGGTGATTTATCTTACCTATCTAAGAAATCAGAACCACCACCAGAATCACTGGATGTAGAAATAGTAAAAACAACCAAACCAGCTTTTAAAATTAATAAAGTTTCTCCATCTTCATTAGAAATTGATAAAATTGATATACCAAACATTGTTGAAGATGATATAAATTATTTATCACAAAACGCTTCACTTTTGGTTGTAGATGATGGAGATAATAATCGTGATCTATTATCACGTCGTTTGAAAAAAGAAGGGTTTGAAGTTGATGAAGCCGAAAATGGTTTACAAGCTTTAGAGAAAATTAGAAATAAAAAGTTTGATTTAGTGTTGCTTGATATTATCATGCCAGAAATGAACGGTTATCAAGTTTTAGAAAGCATTAAAACTGATAAAGATTTAGCTCAAATCCCAGTAATTATGATTTCAGCTTTAGATGAAATCGATAGTGTAGTTCATTGTATAGAAATGGGAGCTGAAGACTATTTACAAAAACCTTTTAATCAAGTTATTCTAAATGCAAAAATTTCTGCCACTTTGGAACGAAAACGATTACGAGATCGAGAATTAGCTTTTATAAAGAAATTACAAATAGAACAAGAAAAATCAGAGAAATTATTACTAAATATTTTACCAAAAGCAATTGCTGATCGTTTAAAAGTTGGTGTTCATACTATTGCTGATAAATTTGAAGATGTTACAGTATTATTCTCTGATTTAGTTGGATTTACAGAATTATCTGCTGGTGTTTCTGCCTCAGATTTGGTGGAAAAATTAAATCAGATTTTTATCGCTTTTGACAGACTAAGTGAAAAACATGGTTTAGAAAAAATCAAAACTATTGGTGATGCCTATATGCTTGTGGGTGGTTTACCAACTAAACGCGATGATCACGTTGAAGCAGTTGCTGATATGGCTATAGAAATGTTAGATGAAATTGCTTGGTTAAATGAGCAAAACCAAGAAGACTTTAAAATTAGAATAGGAGTTCATACTGGTCCAGTTGTAGCAGGAGTCATTGGCAAACATAAATTTAATTATGATTTATGGGGTGATACTGTAAATATTGCTAGCCGTATGGAATCACAGGGCATTCCTGATGAAATACAAATTTCAGAAGTTGTATATAATAGGCTTAAAGATAAATTTTTTTTAGAAAAGCGAGGCTTGATTGAAATTAAAGGTAAAGGTAAAATGAATACTTACTTACTTAAAGGACGAAAATAAATTATTAGGTATTGTTTGAATGTCTTTTCCTAACTTCATAATGTACAATTATTCCCACAATATTTTGGTAAGGAAAATCATCCAATGTTTGAAACTCAAGTAAAGCTTGTTTTAGCAAAGAGTAAATATTTACAACTTCCCCACTTAATTTCAAAGAATTTTGTATGCCCAATAAACCCCCACATTGTATTTTCATAGCCTTGATATGAGTTAATTGTATATTAATATCTGTTAAATGTAATGCAACTTGAGAGTTTTCTTCTAGTAATTTTAATAGGTTAAAACATGTTTTATGTGCATCACCAGAACTACAATTAACCGTTTCACGCTCTGCAATATTCAAATGTTGAACTTTTTCACAATCAAACTTATTACTTAAAATTGCTTTCCTAAATATACAAGGCAATGGATTCATTTCCCGATAAGTAGTTTTAAATTTTGCTTCATCCATAATTGAATACCTGAAATATTAGTTAAATTAAGATTAATAAAATATTTTTAATCTTTTTTCTTAAATTTATGTAATGAAACTTCTAATTCGATATATCTATAAGGTGATTCTATCAATCAAAGAAGCTTGCCAGTGAACAATATGATTTGGTTCTAATTTGTTTCATACCTGCCTCGCTAACAACATTCCCATCCAAGTTGCTAATAAACACAAAGTTACACTCAAAAAAATATTTAATAAAGCTTTAGTCTGTTCACCATCTAACAACAAATTCATAGTTTCTATAGAAAAAGTTGAGAACGTGGTAAATGCACCAAGCAAACCTATTAATACAATAGCTCTTAATTCACTGCTAACTACTCGTTCTAAAAATAAAATATATAAAAATCCCATTAGAAAACTACCTAAAATATTTACAGCTAAGGTACCATAAGGGAATTCTTTACCTAAAATATAGTAAATTCCTGAGGATACCCAAAACCGTAATAATGCTCCTACTGCTCCTCCAATGGCAATCGCTGTTAAATGCATCATTTTATTTTATTAATTTTTGGTCTAACTGACAATGCTCTACGAAGTTGATTTTTTTGTTGTTGTGCTACACTACGTTCCGTTTGTGGCGGCAATCTTACTGCAAACCAGTTACCAGTAGTAATAATATGTACTTCACTAGCTATATTTTTACTTTTAATCTGATCTGCCAAACGTTGAGCACGACTTTTATTTTTAAAACTCGCTACTTGTACATACCATCGATCCTCACCTATAGGGGCATATATATCACCAGAAGCAGCAACAGATGTCATTGAAGTCGTATCTTCAGGTTGCATAGCTTTACCGCTTAAATCTAAGAATATAAATTTTCTTGGTATAATAGCTGAAATTTTTGGGGAAAGTTGAGAAGTATTAGTTATACTATTATTTGGTATATCTGTAGAACCAACAATATTAAAACTCTCAAATTCTAAAGCTTTATCTATTGCAAATTTATCTGGAGCAGAAAGACCCAACAATATTTTCAAAATTCCGTAAATAAGTAACATCATTAAAAATAATACAATACCACCTACAATACGTTGTTTAGGATCGTATTGTTCAGCAGTGACATTGTAGTGTCGTCGTACGTTGCGTAATGGCATATTAATTTAACTATTTTATGGTAGAATTTAATAAAAATTGCATAGAT
>JQIA01000303.1_pt1 | contig 24137 bp, 23 predicted proteins | sample 811431 | NCBI WGS metagenome assembly JQIA01 (sample SAMN02998118, study PRJNA258478) | marine sediment metagenome | biome: marine; feature: seafloor; material: sediment; isolation source: oil-polluted sediment collected from 3 locations (0.5 km, 0.7 km and 0.9 km)... | place: USA: Gulf of Mexico ...
GGCTAATGAATTCAAAAAATGCCATAACTCAAATTAGTAGAAAAGAGAGTTCTACTAATAAAAGTAGCTATGATGGAAAAGTGAACTTTTTTGATAATTTAAGAACCAAAGAAAATTTATCATTAAACGTTCGTGTTGAAAAACAGTATTGCGAGAAAACTAATAAATCTATTATTGTATTTAGGCTTTCACCAAAAGAATTTAATCATCAGGTCTGGAATACTCTAGAAGAGGTAATCCTTCGTGCTAACGCTTGTGACCTAGATATATAACAATCCTAAAATCAATCCTAAAATGAACAATTTAAAAGTCTTCCTATTATTATTATTATTTATCACTGCCTGTACTACAAACAAACAGCAAGCTAATGTGGAATATAAAAACATATCCTATAATGTCGCACCAAAAATAAATAATGCGCCTACGGTTCCATTAGAACCTTATGCCATCCTTTTTCAAATTGAAGAATCCGATTCTAAGGAATTAAATTTAGTGGTTTCCTTGAGATTGTTTGGGGGAAGTCATTTTGTATCCCCTAACTCTAGTGATCGTTTTTCTGGGCGTTTTAATATTTCTATTACTGACAATGACCATTTGGTACTCGATGATGATTTTAAAGAGACTCCCCGTTCAGTTGAAATCTATGATCCCCATCCTTTTGTTAAGGGACTTGTAAACTGGGTAAGTGTTAGCACCAACTATAAACATCTATTGCATATTAAAACACAAGAAGACTTTGAAGTAAGAGGACTGGTTAGTTTTACCATTGAACCCCGTTGTACTTTTGAGAAAGTACCCTTTATTATTAAATATGCTGATGGGGAGATAAGTGTCGAGTTAGATCAACGCTAATTTAATACAAATATTAAAAAAATATTAATCTAAAAATTTACAGCTATGAAAAAGAACATCATCATTTTAAGCACAGTACTTATCACTTTGACGCTAATGGGTTTTGTTATCATTAACAAGAACGATACCAGTACAAGACAATTGGATATATCAGATTTTAAGAATGTTGTCATCAATCCCTCTATTATAAATGAAAATCGAAGGAATTCTGAATTTATCTACGATATAGGCACAAGGTTTAGTCCCATTAAAAAAAGAGAGATTGAAAAAGCAACAGCTATTGATGCTTTTTTTAATGAAGAGCAAATCAATAAAATGGCAACAATTCAAGCGGTAAGTATCATATTTTTTACAGATGAAAAGCAATCGAAAATACGTGAAAAAGGAAATAATAAAGTGTTCACGGTTGCACAATTAAAGCTCCTACAAGCTGCAGATTATTCTACCAATTTTTTGATTTGGGTCGATTATCAAGAAATGAATAAGTACTCTGGTGAAATGATAAACAATTATGCGTCGCCTCATCTAACTATTGTTCCTGAAAAGCAAGCTGAATACTCCCTTGGTACCGAAGCGCTCAAAAAATATCTCAAGGAAAACAGTAAAGAAGCCAGAGCAAATGTGGAATTTAAAAAACTACAAGCTGCTAAGTTGTTTTTTACAGTAACCAAAGAGGGTACCATTGAAAATGTGAGACTAGATAGATCTTCTAACTATCCTTTAGTGGACAAAAAAATGATGGAACTCATCAGCAAAGCACCTGGAACTTGGAAAGCCGCAGAAAGTTATAGGGGAGAAAAAGTTAATCAAGAACTAGTGGTTTCCTTTGGATTAATGGGATGTTAACTATAAACAGATTCCCATAAGGATTCTCCCTGCAATGAGATTTTTTATTTTTATTTATAAATCCTATCCTATATCTTAGCGGTACATGGATTATAAATCGAAAAACATTCAACTTCAATACCAAGGCTATCTAAACACTCCTTTATTGTGGAAAAATTATTCGGTTCTAGGATTAAAACAATTGGAACTTTCTAAACAAAAGGAACATCAATTAACGGAATCTATTTCAGAACCCATGCTTTTAGGAAAGCGTGTGGAACGATTTGTAATAGCAGAATTACAACAGCATCAAAACATTAGTATACGATTAGAAAACGCTCAAATAAACCAGCAAAAAATCACTATTGGAGAAATAGACTGTATTTTAATGAAGGATGAGATTCCGATGCATTTAGAAATTATCTACAAATTCTATTTATATGATGCAACTATAGGTGCTTCTGAAATTGACCATTGGATTGGACCCAATAGAAATGATACTCTGGTAAAAAAGCTCCATAAATTAAGAGACAAACAACTGCCTTTATTATTTAATGAACATACAAAGCCTGTTTTAAAAACATTAGGTTTAAATTCAGTTCAAATACAACAACGAGTGCTTTTTAAGGCCCAATTATTTATTCCTTATAAAATCGATGTTGCTTTCGAGGAATTAAATAAGGAATGTATAGCAGGGTTTTATATTCCATTTTCTAAAGTGGAACAGTTTAACGATTGCAAATTCTATATCCCCGTTAAAATGGATTGGCTATTGGAAGTTCAAACTCAGGTAGAATGGATTTCTTATCTTCAGTTTCACGAAAGAATCGAGCCTATAATTGCAAATAAAACGGCACCCTTATGTTGGGTGAAATTTCCGAAGGGGACTGTTCAAAAGTTCTTTGTTACCTGGTGGGTAAATATTTTAGAGTAATTATAGCTATCCTTTTACCTTTTACATTTAACCTTTTACCTCTTCCCTCCTACGTTAATATGAAAGTTCTTGACAGAAATATCCATTGGAGTTAAGTGTCTTCTCAATTATAGTGCTAATATCAGATTCTGCTTCAATTCTTAAAATGTTATCGCAGTCTTCAAAGTCAAAATTGATTTTGAATATTTTATCAAATCTTGATAAAACATTTCTTACTTCATTTTCTAAAGCTTCAGTAATATTAGTTTTGAACACTAATATTGTTTTAGGGTTTGAAATTATTTCCACCATGAGCTATTCTTTTTAGTGTTATCTGTTATAATAATAGGTTCTCCAATTTTTGGAGCCACCAATTCTATTTGTAATTCGGTTGCCTTTTGTGAAACTCTTTCAATAGGATCTTTCCAGGTATGCATGGCTAATTTAAAGGCTCCCCAATGTATGGGCATAATTTTCTTTGCACCTACATCCAATCCCGCTTGTGGCGTTTCTTCTGGGAACATATGTACATCTGGCCACAACTCATTGTATTGCCCACATTCTAGCATCGCAAAATCGAAAGGGCCATATTTATCTCCTATTTCTTTAAAATGTGGACCATAGCCACTGTCCCCACTAAAGAAAATATTTTCGGTTTCAGATTGAATGATCCATGAACTCCAAAGGGTAGCCAATCGATCTCCAAATCCTCTTCCAGAGAAATGTCGTGCAGGAGTACAAACAAATGTCAATTCTTCAAATCGTACTTCTTCCCACCAATCCAATTCTATTATTCTTTCTTTTTCAATTCCCCATTCTTGTAAATGTGCTCCAACACCCAATGGTGTGTAAAACATCCCTACCTTATCTTTTAACTTTTGTATGGTTCCATAATCTAGATGATCGTAATGGTCATGAGAAATTAAGACTGCATCAATCTTGGGTAATTTTTCAATTTCAATGGGTAATTCATTACTAAATCGTTTGGTTCCTAATAGAGGGTGTGGCGCAGGAACATCCCCAAACATTGGATCTATCAGTATTGTTTTCTCTTCTATTTGCAATAAGAAAGCAGAATGTCCAAACCAAATTAAACGGGCTTTGCCTTGGTATTGCGCGATATTTATGGAATCAATTTTTTCTACATCTATAGTATTCTCTGGAATAGTTCCCGGAGATTTCTTAAAGAATTTAATTCCTGTAGAAACCATATCACTAAACTTCATGTCCAGGTTAATTTCCTTTTCATTTAAAAATTTTCCATCTTTATAATTCTTAGACTTTTCATATTCTACTTGCGATTCTTCTGAAATCTTTCCACCAAATTGAGGACTAAAATTTACAAAGACTAGATATGTTATCAATATCACTCCTACTAGTATTCCTATTCCTAAAAGCATGCGTTTTATGTATTTTAATAATTTACGATTCATTTTAATCGAATATTTATTCGTTTTATATTTTAAAAAAAAGATTTAGTTTTTAATGGCATCCCAGACCATAGAAAACATGGCATCGGTATTTTTTTGATCCATTTTAATTTTATTATTATTTATGAGTTTTACGTATTCGTTTAGTAGAGCCCCAATAATGGAAGCGAGAATCTCGTTATCCATGTTTTTAATTAGGCCCTCTTTTTTTCCCAATTCAAACAAGTCCATCCCTATTTTATGTTTGGCTTCTAATATGGATGGCGGTATCTTATCATAATATGGAGATTGCTTTACTTGATGTATAAAACTCGTCTCCTTAGTATGATTAATACTATAGTTAACCCAATATAACCATAAGGCTTTCAATTTTAATTTATAAGGTAAATCATCGGTGACTTCTTTACTACTCATTTCAGAAACCTTTTTAAAGAGTTCCCCTGAAATCGAGACAATTAAATCTTCTTTATTTTTAAAATAGACATATAAAGTAGAAACTGAGATACCAACTCTTTTAGCCAAGTCGGCCATCTTAATTCCAGCAAAGCCTTTTTCGAAAACAATAGCAATTGTTTTCTCCATGATGGCTTCTCTTTTGGTATCGTCTTTTATTCTCACGATGCAAATATAAGATTATAATCGAATAAATATTCTTTTATAACAGATGTTTAAAAAAATTTAACAAACAGCTTTATAGCTAAGGATTTACGTAATGATAATATTTAGTCTAGTTTTCACCTACTTAGATTATCGGTTAGTCTATGATTACGTTGTCGTTAAATTAGCTCTTATTATAGGCTATTAACTACTTTTTTAATATTCTGTTACTTTGATTAAGCTCTAATCCACAATGACACGAGCGTAGCGAACTGGTGAAACAATTATAGCCATTGTAGTGTGTCGTTGATTTATTTTTCTAATGGTCGTTTCTTTATCATTCCCCCTTTTGTATCCTTTATACTATTCATTATAATAAATGAATCAGAGTCAATTTTGTCAATTTCTTTGCGCAGTCTTGCAATTTCAAGTCTAGTTATGACAGTATAAAGAATGTCAATTTGTTTTAATCCATAATCTTTTGTCCCATACCCACCTTTACCCGCATAAATGGTCACTCCTCTTCCTAACTTTTCAGTAATCATTAACCTTATTTTTTCACTTTTATCAGATATGATTGTTATACCTGTATATTCTTCAACTCCTTCAATTATAAAATCTACAGTTTTTGCTGCAGCTATATATGTTAGTATTGCATATAAAGCAACTTCTATGGATAGAATGTAAGCACCGAATGAGAATATTATAATGTTAAAAATTAATATTACGTCTCCAATCGTTAGTCCTGTTTTCTTGCTCAAATAAATTGCTAACACCTCGGTCCCATCTATAACAGCACCTCCACGAATTGCCATTCCTATGCCCACCCCTAAGGAAAACCCACCAAAAACAGCGATAAGTAATTTGTCAGTTGTTATCATAGGATAAGGTACGAAGTGTACAATTAAGGCAAGTCCAATAATTGCTAAAATGCTCTTAAAGGCAAATTGTTTCCCAATTTGCGAATATCCAAGAATTATAAATGGAAAATTGATAACAACAATAAGTATGGATAACGACACACTTGTGGTTTCAGATATTAACAGTGAAATACCCATAGCACCACCATCAATAAATGAATTAGGCAATAAAAATCCTTTGAGTCCAAAACCGGCAGAAACAATACCAATTAAGATAAAAACAATATCTCTGGCAATATGAGTGATATTAACTTTTAAAATATCAACTTCACTCGATAAATTTTCATCATCAATCTGCTTATTCTTTTTTTTAAGCCGATGTTTTACTGTCGCAATAATTATTTGTTGAAAAAAAGGGTTCATTTCAATTATTTTTGACGAATAGGCAATTGTATTTGAGAGTTGTATTTCTTAGAATGATGTACTTTATTAAGCGCAATTACTGCTTCAGATTCATCGTAATTATTACCTCCAGTATTTAAATTACGTGCAAAACGCGGAAAATTACTGCTGGAAATCTCGATTCGGATGCGATGTCCTTTTTCGAAGAAATTACTAGTAGACATCGGTGTTAAGTCTACTTTATATACTTGACCTTCTTCCATAAATACTTCGGTATTGTAACCTTCTCTATAACGTACCCGTTGTATGGTCTCGTCTAAATTGTAAGCAGTTCCGTCTGGATATACATCGATTAATTTAATTGTAAAATCGGTATCCTTTGCATCCGAAGAAATATAGAGTGTTGAATTTATAAAGCCACTCACTTCTATTCCTTCTGAAAGCACCTCTGTTGTATATACTAAAATATCGGGGCGTTCTTCCATTTTTTGTTGATCAAAAGCACCTCCCTTAACCGCATTACCAGTACAACATACATTTCCTCCTAAAGAGTTCACAGGATTCATGGGGTCATAAATAAAGGAATCAGGCTGATCTTTTTTGGCTTTGTTTTTAGTTAGAGTACCACTGCCATTTAGTGTATTTGCATCTCCGTCACTATTAAGGTAATAAGTAACCATCTTAGTATCTGCTGGCGGCCATTGCTCTGCTGCTTGCCATTTATTACTCCCCATGGTATAATATTGTACTCGAGGGGTTTTTTCTTTAAAATCGTTGGTTGCATCTTTTAACCAAAGATCCCACCAAGCAAAAATTTGTTCCTCATAGTTTAGACGCGCATCGCCTACACTGCGTTCCCCTACCATCGTGTTTTCAGTAGCTCGCGTATACCTACAATGCAAAGTAGGTGCTATTACCAAATATTGATTATCCCGAATGGAAGCGTCTTTTGTATTCGTTCTCACATGGTTAAACAAGGCTAGATTTGGTGTAATAGAAACATCATACCAAGAGGTAAACCAAAAGCTTGGCACTCCTATTTCCATGTCATCATGGTATAAACCACCCGTAAACCAATCGGGGTGATTGGGTTTGCGTCTTACCATTTTATCAAAAACCTCATGCTTTCCATTTATATTTTTAAGCATATCCTCAATAGGCAAATGTTGTAAAGCTTCTGCCATATCTATGGGTGGATTCTCAGGTGCTAAATCATAGAATCTAGAAATTCGGATAAGATCTTCTTGACTTGCACCTGCAGGGATTCTAGGTTTAAATTTATCCTGCTCTACACTATATAACCAAGAGAAGAATAACAATTGCTCTACTCCTCCTCGATACCAATTGCCTTGCTCCATAATATCTCCTACTCTTCCTATTCCTGCACCAAAACCTTGAGGCACCATAGCTGCATGCGATGGATGATCTAGGGCTGCAACTGCCATTTGCCATTCGGCTGTGGAAGAACAACCATAGGTTCCTATTTTTCCATTAGACCAAGATTGCTCTTTCATCCAGGAAAAAGCATCGTAACCATCGGTTAATGGCACTCCTAAAATATCCCATTCTCCTTCTGAATAATAACGTCCACGCTCGTTTTGCACTACATAGGCATAACCTCGTTTTACAAACTCATAAGCTCTTTCGGCGGTTCTGGTTTTCCTTTCCCCATCCCCCCAAGAATTAAAATTATAGGGAGTACGCGAGAATATAATAGGAACTTTTTTGGTGGTTTTTGGTCGGTATATATCTGTTGCGAGTCTAACCCCATCTCGCATAGGCATCATTACTTTTTGATCGATAATGGCTATTTCTTCTAGTTTTTCGAGAATATCGTTTTGCTCCTGTCCGAAGAAAATTTGCGATAAAAATAAAAAAACAGATAGGGTAATAATTCGATGAAGCTTCATAAAAGTAAAAAGATTGATTAATAAAGTTTTAAAGTTACATAAAAAATGAAAACTCAAAAAGCTAAATGTTTTTACAATCTAGAAAACTAAAAGACTACAAGGGTAATATGATATTACCCTTAAATTATTGCAAGTATTATTTTACTATAGTCACTTTTACTGCATTCATACCTTTCATTCCTTTTTCAAGTTCAAAAGAAACTAAATTACCTTCAGTAATTTCATCGACTAATCCACTGACATGGCAGAAATATTTTTCTTGATTTTCAGCATCGACTATAAATCCAAATCCTTTTGAAGTGTCGAAAAAGGAAACAGTTCCCTTTCTAACAGGATCAAATGCTTCTCTGTCACTTTCTAGTGTTTTTGGAACAGAAATTTGAATACTCTCTGCTTCTACTTTAAATTTTTGTGCTGGATCAGGTGGGGTATCTGTAATATTTCCAAAATGATCTACGTAAGCAAATTCAATTCCTTTTTTCCCATGTTCTTTTGCTTCCGCCTTACGAGCATCCATTTTCTTCTTCTTATCCTCACGTTTTTTTAAACGCTTCTTCTCTTTTTCACTCTTGTTAAATGTTTGCTGCGATTTTGCCATTCGTATTGTTATAATTTTTAACCAATATTAGTCCTAGTTTGCAAAGATATCTCTTTACTTTTAACTAATATATAATATTATTACTAAATAAAGAAAGGAAGCATTTTATTTCTTTTAATTCAGAATACATTATAGACCCATAAGAACGTCGTAAACTCTTTATTTAAAGCTATTTCACCTCTATTCCGGCATATATTTATATTCCAAATTATTTGCAATGGCTATAGCCCAATACTCGCCTAAAATTTTATCTATTAGATGAAAAGAAGTATCAATCCCTGCAGAAACTCCTGCTGATGTGATTATTTTCCCATTATCTACAAAGCGTTTGTCCCGAAATACTTTATGAATAGCTGGGTATTTATTTTCTAAAATATCTATTCCTGCACTATGCGTGGTAGCATCTAAGTTATCTAAAATACCTAATTCTGCAAGTATAAAAGCGCCAGTACAAACTGAAAAGGTATACTCTGCCTCCTTAGAGTTTTCCTTAATCCATGTTAAAGTTGCAGCATCAACACTGGTCCACATGCCTCCTGGTATGATAAGAATATCCGGTTTGGGTGAATCTAGAATCGAATATTGTGGGTTTACACTTAAGTTTGGCATCGTGGTAATTGCCTTTTTTGTAGCAGCGACGGTATAAACATTAAAGTTTTTTTCTCCTGCGGAAGTGAAAACATCGTAAGGCCCAGCATAATCAAGAACCTGCGCATGATGAAATAATAAAATAGCTACATTCAAGGGTTTGTCTAAATTCTCTAAGGTTCCGAATGGTTTTGTTACAGCGGCTAGTGGCATACCACAACTTTTACAATTCCCGGGTTTATCAAAATGTTTATCATCAGAATCACAACCACAGGGTGCGCATTGATATATTAAATCTGATGTGTCTTGAGCATAAGTCTTTTCATGAAAAGTAATTATCAATAGCAAACATACAGTCAGGATCGAATAATTTTTTATGTTAAGTTTCATTTTTGAGTTATTACTTTAATTGAGATAGGATACCATCAAAATAAACATCTTGTGAAGCTGGTGCTTTTTCTTTTGCTTCTTTATAGTATTTCAAGGCCATTTTATTATTTCCATCTTTTAAATAGGCTTCCCCTAAACTATCTATGAACCTCCATACTAAATGATGGTTGGAATGTTTTTTAATATTAAAAGCGAATATTTTTATAGCTTCTGTTGTTTTATCCTCATTTAGCAATTCATAACCATAAGAATTTAATTCCCAAATATTCCCGAGAGGAAATGCCTCATCCATAAGTTTTTTTGCAGCTACATCCTCTCCTTTTATTAATAATAAATCTGCTTTAACTTTTAAATTACTGAATGTTTTTTTTCTAGAGATAGAGATATCTATCCAAGTCATTGCTTCCTCTAAATTGGTGTTATTTTGTAAACAATAAGCTGCTAATTGCATATAGCCAGAACCAGAAAAACCTGCTTGACCCTTTAATTCTGCTCTAGAATTGTCAATGACAATCTTTGCAATGTCAAACTCAATTTTAAAAGGAACACGTACATCAGCCCATTCTAAAACAGCAACTAATTTATCTGCAGAGCGATCTGTAAAATTATAGCCCAACCATTCTTGAAAGGCTATCTTTTCTGGAGTTACAGATACTTTTAACGCTAACTCCTCCTCTGTTGGAAGTACTGTTCCCCAAGATTTATTAAACTTTGAAAATAAAATTTCAAATTTTTCTTTTCCTGGAATCATATAAAGACCATAAGTTCCTGCCTTTATCTTTTTTCCTTCTACCATTGCATCATGAGAAAAACGAATGGTAGTGTTTTCATTTGCTCCTGCTCTCCAAATAGCATTATAAGGAATCATTCCTCCAAATATTTCTCTTCCATGTGTGCCAGGACTATTGTATTTAATAGTAACATCTGAAATACCCAATCTTTGAGTAATCGATGCATCTTGACTAGGTTCTGGCATTGTTAATGTTTGCGCTTGTGTAATTGCTACAGTTGCAAGCAATATTAATGACAATACTGTTTTTCTTTTAATAGTTTTCATAATCAATCTGTTATTTGTTTTTATAGGGGTTATCTGCTGTAAGTATTAATCCTTCACCAGGTTTCCATTTATCATATTCCATATAGAATGCTACTTCCTTAGCTTTTTCCGGACTTTGAAGTTTGGCTACCATATGTAATGCTCCATCAATTCCTGCTGAAACTCCTGCGGTAGTGATTACCCTTCCATTATCAACATATCTTACATTTCGCTTAACATTTACTTTTGGGTAATTCTTTTCTAAACCAGATAAGGCGCTATGAAATGTCGTTGCTGTTTTACCATCTAGTATTCCTGCTTCTGCTAATACAAAGGCACCTGTACAAACCGAAAAATAATAATCTACATCTTCTTGTGCTTTTACCCAATCGATAACTTCTTTAACTTGATATGCATTTGCTGCATTTCCACCAAAAAAAGCTAAAATATCTGCTGCTGGAGCATCTTTAATACTATAATCAGGAATAATTTTTAAGATTCCTTGGGATAAAATTGGTTCTTTTGTTTCGGAAACTGTAAATATTTCATATCCCGCATAAGCAAACACTTCCATAGGTCCTGCGAAATCTAAAATCTCTACTCCTGGCTGTAAATAAAAGGCTATTTTCATTTTACTATTTTTAATTCTTTCTAATTCTGCTTTAGTCATTAATTTCATATTGCATACATCACATTTTCCTGCGTTCTCAAAAGTTTTAGTATCACATATATTATCACAAGGTGGACAAACATAAACGGTCTTTTTTTGTTGGGCATTCATAGTAAATGCTGTTAAAACCAGTAGTATTAATATCTTTCTCATCTTATTATTTATTAAATATCTTCTTTAGAAATCATTTTTAAATCGAAGGTCTTCTCTTCTTTATTTTCAATAATTACTAATATATGCTTCTTATTATAGTTGGACATATGGGCTATACTACCTATACTCACGCTTTCTCGCTTTATACCTTTTTCTTTGCTTGGAAATTTTAATGCTTTTGCATTAAATATCTCATCGCCGGTAAATTTGGTAATAGAATAACGGCTATTGCCCACCAAAACATGGTCCACACCCTTATAATTATAAGAGATAATTCCCAAAGGAAGGTTTCCTGCTCCTATTTCTGCTATGGTCTTTCCAACCAATTTTTTGTCCCCATTTAACTGATTTAAATTAAAAGTAACTAATGGCGTACATGCATACCCTGCAATAATATGCCATTCGTTTCCAAATTGTTTAGGTAAAAATCGAACAATTGGCGATTGCGTTTCATTTTCCTTATGCGTAACATGGTATACTTGTACGTTTGTGGTTACCATATTTTTATTAAATGGAAAAGACACTCTTCGTAAACTAGACGAAAACTCTTCATTAGACAAGCCTGAAATAAGAACTTCTCCATTTACATAATGCATATCGGTAATGGTAAAGCGTCTTGATTTCCAATCTCTAAAAATTATAGCGTCCGCCTCTGGAGCATCTTCAATGGCAATTTTAGAATAATTTACTTGATCTAAGGGATATTCCTTTAAACCCTCACTACTTAATCTAAATAAAGCACTATGTGTTTTTTTCCCTTGTTCTTTTCTTACTGCAAAAAACACGTTGTTAGAGGTAGGATTAACCGCCATGTCTAGGATCTTAATCTCACTTGAAGACGCTCCCATAGCTGCAGCTATTTTTGCATCGATATTATCTATATTAAGAGTCATAGATAATTTTCCTATTTCCTCTTTAATATCAATTGCATACACCATCATACCATCATTATCGCCAATAAACAGAATGTTTTCTGGTCCAAAGGCTATGGTTTTTATAGATTTCATTTCTGGATTACCAAAAGTAAATCCATCCTTTAAATTGTTGGTTTCTTTAGCAGTTATAGTAAGTGCCAAACAAAACATTAGCGTTAAAAATATTTTCGATTTCATTGTTTTATTATTAGTATTATTTATTTTCTTTTAATTCTTTCAAAGCCAATTCATACCTTTCTAAAAAATACTGATGATCCGTTCTATCTGGCATGTGCTCTAAAGCTATTTCCCAATGTTTAATTGCTTTCTTTTTATTATCCAATGCAGTATAAACTTTTGCAAAATCTACATGTATCATAAAGATTTCTTCTGGGAATTTTTTAGCATTAAAAGAGTATAACTCTAAAGCCTCTTTGTTTTTGTCTTTTGACATTAATCTTCTTCCTGCTCTAGATATTTCTTTTGCTGTTGCTGTTTTAAGTGCTTTTTCTCTTAGATCTTTTGCCTCTTCATTTCGTCCTAGTTTTTCTAAAACATCCGCTTTTGCAGTATATGTTCCGTAATTTTTATTCCCAAACCATTGTCTATTAATTGCATAATCTGCCCAGGTTAATGCTTCTTCTAAATTGATATTGTTATTTACACAAAAATCGATGGCATCTATCCAATTGCGATATTCAAAACCAGCCCCATTGCGTAAATCGCTTCGCAACTTATTTACATACAACTCATTAATATTTGGCACCTCAATTTTTACTTGGACAGACAAATATTCCCATTTCAAAGCCATTACCGCATGATCGCTTTTTCTTTCAATAAAATCATAGGTTAACCATTCTGTAAAAGCTGTTTTAGTCGGCTTTACGGTTACTCTCAAAGCATCTTCTTTTTCATCGTAATACAAAGCCCCCCAAGAATTATAATCTTTTGAAAAAATGATGGTCCATTCCTCTTTCCCTGCCAACATAAAGAGTCCATAGGTACCAGCAGGTAAATCTTGCCCTTCAATTTTAACATCATGACTTATCGTAAACACCGTGTTTGTTTGAGCTCCTGCTCTCCAAGGAATCATTTGGTTTGCAAAGGTTACAAAGTGATATCCAAAAGGAACTAAATCTCCCCAAATCTTTCCCGTTCTGTCTTCTCCAGAATAAGGGTTCGTTACATTGGGACTATTATAGGTTACATTTACTTCTACCAAACCAATCCATTGGCTAAGGCTTACTTTTTGATTTTGAGATTCAGGTAGTGTAATCCCATTTTGAGCAGTTAAATTCAAACTTCCAATTAATAAGACAAGGGTTACTTTTATTATATTTAGCTTCATTTTACTATTTTGTTTTTAATTTATTTTAATTTATTTCAAAAGGAATGAGTACCTCTTTAATATCATTAGGATTATCTAATGGGTTTGTTAGATCAACATCAAACTTTCGTCTCAGGCTATTTCCTGCTAAATCCTCCAACCAAGCATCAATCACAATTTTATATTCTCCTTCATTCCAAGGACTCTCCGGTATAAAAGACCAGATGCTTTCATGGTTTTTTAAAATTATTTCTCCTTTTACTAAATTATTATCGGCAGCAACGATATGGAAGGAATTTTGTAAAAGGCCATAGTCCATAGATTCTTTAAAATCAATAACAATTGGGTTTTTACTGTCTTGTTTCGGAAATGAAATTTCCCAATTATCTTTATTAGGGGCGGTCTTATCTTGAGCTATTACTTCAAAGGTTTTTTCATATCCTTTTACTAGTTGGGCACCGTTATTATCTAACCAACTTTCATCAATAACTAGCTTATATTTTTGTCCTTCTACAAGCGGAAGTCCCATTTGTAGATTGGGTTGTAATCCTGGTTTTATTCTGCCGGGATCAAAAAGAATAGTCAGTCGTTTTCTTTGAGTGTCCCAAAGTTCATCGGAAAATTTTAAGAAAGCATCTTCCTCTAGTTTTCCTTCTGGCATTTTGTATAAATGAATATATTCAAACGCATTTCCCGTTTTCATAGATTCAGAAAACGATATATAGAGTTTAAGTTGATTCATAGGAAGTTTATCCGTTGTAGGATAAACCATAGTGACATAAGTACTAGAATTCAGTGTTTCTTTAGGAATAGTGACAACAAATCGGTATTGGCTTTTCGACTTATTATTAGAAGTAATTAGTACAGTATAAGAAGTGCCATTTGAAAACCCATATTTAGATTTATAAAGAGTTTGTGAAGCAACACTTTCATAATTCCCTATTATTTTTGGAATCTCAGGACTAACAGAAACAACACCAAAATAAACGGAAACATCATAATCAGAATCTTTCAATTCATTTTTATCAAGTCCATTAATAACAATGGCCTCCAATGCTGAATTATACGATACGTCTATATCATCTGAAGGAAAGCTCCAGAAAAGAGTATATAAAATTGCAATTACATGAAACACAACTTAGCTTTACTAATTAAAGCTACAAAAGTAAGTTCCATTGTACTCTAGTAAAAGGACAACTAGGCGCAGAATTAGGACAATTATGGTAAGGTATTTACATCTACTGGAATAACACCTTCGTGTTTTTTAAGTAATGTTCTGAGTTGGTTTGTGCTTTTAAGTCCACATTTTTGAGCGACATAATCCATCGTATAGCCTTCGGCAAGTAAGTTGACCGATTGCTCTACCCTCAATTTTGCTAAGTAATCTCCAATGGTAATACCCGCTGTTTTTTTGAATTGCCGCGTGAGGTTTCTTGCACTCATATTAACGGTTTCCGCTATATCTTCAATTGTAAATGCGCTTTCTAAATTACTCGAAATAAAATCTTGTGCGCTATGAATTCTTGTATCTAAGTGATTTCTATATTGCAAAAAGATACTCAACTGAGGATCCGATTCACCACGCCTAAAATACATGACCACTTCTTTGGCTACCTCGACTGCAAACTTAATTCCGTATTCCTTTTCAACTAAATACAGACATAAATCGATACCAGAAAGCATTCCTGCACTGGTATAAATACGCTCGTTCTCTACAAATAATCGGTTTTTTAATAACTCGGTATCTGGGAATTTTTGTTCAAAATCATCAAAGGCTTTCCAATGAGTAGTAGCTTTTTTTCCTTTAAGCAAACCCGCATCTCCTAATAAAAACGCCCCTGTACAAACAGATACTAAAGTTGCCCCGTTATTATATTGTGAATTTAACCAGATATAAAAACCTTGACTTTCTTTTTTAAAATTAGTGTCGATTAATAACGAAAAATCAATACCCGGAATTACTATAATATCGTCTTTAAAGAGTTCAAATTCTTTATAGGGCGTCAATTTTGAAAACCCCAAACCTATAGCACTATCTAATTCTTTATCTAAAGTACTAGACACAAAATGAAGGTTGATATCTGCACCATTGTCTTTGGCTTCGTAAAACAATTGCGCTGGACCCAAACTATCCAATGGATGTGTTTGTGGCACAATTATAAAATAGATATTCTTCATATACAATCTAAGTAATTATCCTTTTCTAAAAATGAAGTTAATTTGGACAATTACAAATTTAGAAATTCATTTCCATTTATTGTGCTTTTTGTTTGCTCCTATTTTTAATGAATAAACTTCAGCCGAGAGCTCTTAAGAATCTTCTAAACTAAAAATTTTGTTACAAGTAATGGTTAGACTGAATCAATTCTTTCTCAGTTACTTAAAAATAGGGGATTCTGATAAATAGATAATTCTATTCAGCATGAATCCCCTTTTATATATAAATTACAAACTTTTTCTATTGTCTTTGGTGTTTTTATCAATCAATTTATAATAAGGATCGACCCCTACAACTATGGGTTTCTGGTCTACAATTAGGGTGATCTTGTTATTAATGGCCATTATTTTATGTTTTTTCAAGTATAGCGGTGTCGTTATGCCATCTTCCTGAGCTTCTCCAAAAACACCAACATCAATGTAATCGGCTAAAGGCAATGATAATAAAGGCTCTTTTACGTTGTTGAGTTTATAGGATAAAGTTTTACCAGACTGATCTTTATAGGTAGGATTCCCCTTTCCATCGGTTCTATATTTACGAACATTAAAAGATAGTTCAACCTCGTATTTGCCATTGTCTAGCTTTTTTGAAGAAAAATCAGTAATTGTATTATCATAGAGCGTTATGGTTTCGAACATATCTTTAATAATATATTTCAGAGAGTCCGGAGTACTTGCTTTAATTTCTGTAACTAAGTCTGTAGATGTTGGATATGGCGGACCTTGAAATTTGTTTTTTTCTAAAAATAGACGCAACACGGTATTGAGCTTGTCTTCTCCTATATAGTCACTCAATGCATAAAATACCACAGCACCTTTAGAATACCGTATGTATTGTTGTCCAGAATTGTATTGCAATGGTTTTTCCCCAGTAGGATCATTTTTTCTCCCAGACAGATAATGATCCAATGCATATTTTAAAAAAGCATGCATTTTGGCTTTACCATATTTTTGTTCTAGGGTTTTCAATCGGATATAATCAGAAATACTTTCTGTGAGCATCGTTGCTCCCAATACATTCGCGCCAATTACCTGATGTGCCCACCATTGGTGTGATACTTCATGAACTGCCACTGCAAATGGATAATCGATACCGTTTTCATCGGAATCATCAACATTTGCAATAAAACCATGACTTTCAGAAAAAGGAATCGTATTTGGGAATGCCTGTGCACCTAGTCCTAACGTTCTTGGGCATTCTATAATACGGAGTACCTTGTGTTGGTATGGCCCAAAGTTTTTAGTATTATAGGCTAATGATGCCTTTAGACCTGCCATCATTCTGTCTAAATTGGTTTCGTGTCCTTTATGATAATAGATCTCTAAATCGACGTCCTTCCATTGGTCCTTTTTAACTTCATAACGACCGGAATTAAAGGAGAACAGATTTACCATTTTGCCATCCACTTTATAGTTAAAATAACGACGGCCATTAGACTTCCATTCTTTTTGTAAGGTTCCTGGGGCGATTGCAATTTGATCTTCAGAGGTGCTTAATGTAGCTTCAAAAGTGATCCAATCGGAATCTCTAGACAATAGACTATTCCCCAAAGCTGTTGTGTCCGATGGATAGGCTTTCTCCATATAGGCTTCCAATCCATTAGCTTTTCGTAATGCATTATTTTTGAGATCCGATTGTTTATAACCTAGCTTAGGAAATAAGGAAGAGCTCTTTAAAAATGTGCCGTTGCTCAAAACAGGAGAATTGGTTTGTAGGGCCGTATTTTCAATGTTTTTTATTGCAAACTTTAATTTTAAACTATCCCCTGGTTGCAAGGGCTTGTCTAAGCGATAAATTTCGAAATTAAATAAACTATCGCTGGATACTAAACTATGTGTTCTATCAAAATCAAAGGTTATAGGAAACCCTTTATGCATGATAAAAATACTGTCAATAGCCACCTTGGTTTTATTCACCATCAAATAACTGGCATCCAAATTAAAATTCAATTGCTTCGGAAAGATATTCATTTCCACTTTTACAGCTACAATCCTTGGCTGGACGTAATCTTTGAACTTACGATATTTTAGTTCCCATTCTATTTTATGATCGATTTGCTCTTCTTTTGTTATTCTTATATTTTCTACATTGTTTTCGTAATAAATACCAAAGCCCATACTTAAAAAAGCAATCGCTATCAAAGCAAAAGAGACTGCTGTTTTTCGTCCAAATCGAGACTTGGCTATCGTTAGACGCTCTCTGAATGAGTTAGGCAAACCTCTTAATAAAAATAGACTCGATCCTATTAATAATAGCAATCCAGACATAAACCAATACCCTCGGTAGATAAAAAAACTAGATAAATAATCCCCATAGCCATCCATGTCCGAATATTGATACCAAGAGCCATCTCCAAATCTAAATACTGCTTGTTCTATACCCAACATTCGTGTTAATGGCGTGTTGAATAAAAAAAACAGAACCATCAAAGCAAACATTCCCAAATAGGTGTTTTTAATAAGGGTTTGCACGAATAAAGCTAATAAGCCCCAAAGTAAAAAGAGACTAAAATTCACTATAAAAAGATCGAATAGATAATGAAAAATCTCAAAATTGGTATAGTCTTTATAGAGTTGAAAGGAGATTCCTGCTACCATTACCATAAACAGCATAAGCAATTGCATTTTTGCCAAGGCCAAAACTTTAGAGATAACTAAGGTCCAATTTGGTATTGGGGTTGCATCGAGCAGTAAATTTATATTAGCTGTTTTCCCCCTACTATTAAGCATTCCAGAAAATAAAAATGTACAAAGCATCATGGTAATAAGGTAACCTTCACTAAAACGAACCATTTGCCAGGTTGTTGGTAATTTGTTGGTGCCTCTAAAGCTTTCAGAACCCACATATTCACTTATAATTGTGAATATCCCAAAAATTAATATGGCAATAAAAGCAACACTTTTAATAATGTACTTAAAGTCCATATTGGAGAGTTTCCAGGTAATTTTTAAATTTTGAATAAAAGAATAATGCAATTTAGCTTTTGGTAAATGAATCTTGTTAATCCCTAATGTATTACTTTTTAAGAAACGTTTTCCATTGGGTTTCTTGAAGGAGATGGCAACAGCATCTTGACTAAAGCTAAAATAACGATATACAATAGCAAATATAATGGTAGCAATTCCCAACCATAAGAGTCTGTTGTAAATGATAAGGCCTTCAAATGGTATTGTTAATGTATTGAGTTCAGTTAGTGTCCAATATTTTGTGTAATAGCTGACTGCCGAGCCTCCTATTGGATTTAATAAACCGGTTAAATACCCTTGATCAGGTCCTGAAACTAAAGATACCATAAGAATTTGTATCAAGATCAAGCCAATAAAAGTTATAAATCCTGCAGTTATACTTCTTGAAAAGATGACTACAGCAAAAACAATTGCACCATAATACAGCACATTTGGAATGAGAAATATCAAATAGGTCTGTATATATCCCATACTATTAAAAGGTACAAGCAGATCCTCGTTTACGACCGGCAAACTAAACCCGATTTGCATTCCAATACCCACTGCCAGTACAATACAGCACACAATAGTGATGCCGCTAAAGAATTTTGCAAATAAATAATTGGCTTTTGAAAATGGATAAGAATACAAAATAGTATGCATCTCACTTTTATAATCTCTATGGATACTAGCGCCAATAATAGAAGGAAACAAAAAGAATATTAATGCAGTTAGCGTATTGAATATATTATAAATTCCCATAGGAGAATTTGCCTTTTTAGGTATGGAATTTTGAATAGTTTCACCATCAAATGCCCCTGCGATACCAGCAGCAGTGAGTAGTGCAGTTATAAAGAAAATGATCAGATATATGTAAAACATTGGATTCTTAAGCCAATATTTTAATTCGTATTTAAAAATTGTTGTAAACATTTGTTTAATTTTTTGAATTGAAATATCAGTTAAGAAACAAGTGCTGTTTTCAGATTTTTTTCGTCCTGAAGCAGGGTAATAAAATATACATCATCCAATTCCGGAGTGCTTTGTATAAAGTCCATACCTGGTTTTTGATCAGCAAATACACGAATGTTCATCGTGTTACCTCTATTGTAGTTGGAAGACAAAACAGCATATTTTGATGCCATTTGTTCCAAAGCATCTCCTTGGATGACTTTGGTCCATAATTGACCATCAATTGCGGCAGTGGCTTTTTCAGGGGTGGTATGATTTAAAATACGCCCTCCGTTTAAGATTGCCATCTCATTACACAATTCCTTGACATCTTCTACAATATGTGTTGAAAATATTACGGTGCTGTTGGTTCCTATTTCTCGTAACACATTTAAAAAGCGATGGCGCTCTGCAGGGTCTAAGCCTGCTGTGGGCTCGTCTACAATGATTAGTTTTGGATTATTTAACAACAATTGTGCAATTCCAAAGCGCTGTTTCATTCCTCCGGAATAGGAGGCCACATATTTTTTTCTTACTTCACTGAGGTTAGTGATTTCCAATACTTCTGAAACGAGTTTATTTCTGTCGAGTTTGGAGCTCACTCCTTTGAGCATTGCAAAATAATCCAACAGTTTTTCGGCAGACATTTTTGGATATACTCCAAAGGATTGTGGCAGGTAGCCCAATAGTTTACGCAGGACCATTTTGTCTTCTAACACATTAATATCTCCGAAGGATATGCTACCAGAATCTGGGCTTTGCAAGGTTGCAATGGTTCGCATTAATGATGATTTTCCTGCACCGTTTGGACCTAATAATCCAAACATTCCTGTACCTATTTCTAAGTTTATATTGTCAATGGCTTTGACCCCATTCGTATAGGTTTTTGATAAGTCTTTAATTTTTAATTTCATTATTGTTCGTTTTTTGATTGATGAATTTGTGGATAAAATCGAGTGATGAATTCGATGGATAAAATTAATAGGATTGTTTTTTTTAGCGAATTCTTACTGCGGTTCCATAGGCAAGAATTTCTGAGGCTGTATCCATTACAGATGAAGTTGTTAATCGCACATTCACTACTGCATCGGCACCCATTCTTTGAGCTTCTAAAATCATTCTGTCCATGGCTTGTTGGCGCGCTTCATTTAGCAATGAGGTATAGGAGTCTAGTTCTCCCCCTACAATACTTTTTAGTCCAGCGAAAATATCTTTTCCTATATGTTTCGCTCTTACCGTACTTCCTTTTGCAATGCCTAAGATTTCGGTAATTTCTTTATTGGGTATATTCTCTGTAGTTGTTATGATCATTTTATATTTATTTAAGTTTCTATTATTTAAAAGTAATTTCTACTATCCTTGAATTATTCCGTTGAATAACTGCTCTACCTTAAAGATCCTTTTTCTGAAAATGGAACCAAGAAGATAAAAATGAAAGAATAAACATACCAATGGCTAACAATGACATTCCCAGTGTCTGTTCGAAATCTTCAATAATAAAACCCTTGGTTCGTGATAATATCGTTATAATAATCTGAGGAGTTATCATTGCAAAAAGATAAAACCCGATGGCAACAAAAAAATTGAAACGGTAATAAGCAAAATAAAAAAGGGACAGATTAATCAATAGATTCATGCCTACAATAATAACCTCATTAGTCCCTATTGCATATTGTGGGTCGGAATTTAGAACATTCATAAGCGCCATAAAAACAATAACCCAGATTAATAAATTAACCGTTACTATGCTCAGCGAGATTAAAAACCGAGCGGTAACAATTGCTTTTCTTGTAACGGGTAAACTTGCGGTGTTAATTCGTATACTCTTACTTTTTAGTTCTGGGATAAAAGGCACAATGATGGCAATAAATATAAAGGAATTGGCACCGGAAGCGAACATCCGATCCAAATGAGTATTGACGAATATCATTAGCATACCCATGACCAAACTAATAAAGGAAATACCCATAATCTGAGTTTGGTATGCTCTGAAATCTCTACGAATTAGATTTAAAATCATTTGCTTATTCATATATCTCTTTTATTAAATATTGAAATGGACACCCTAATGGAAACTTTCATTATCAATAATAAGAGACTAATCAATAAAAGCAGCGTTAACCAAATAGGTTGCTTTAATCCCCACTCCAAACTGTATTGAATGTCAGCCCAAACATTATTAAAATTAATCATGATAGCAATGAAAGAAATAAACATCAAAAAGTTAATGATAAAAATAATTAGCAATCCTTTGGCAAAGCCAAACCTATATAGAATTGGAGAAGAAAAACTGTAGAAAATTAGTACTATAATTCCCATGACCAACCACAGTATGGGTTGATAGATGGAATCCAGTACATCACTTTCATTACCTCCCTGAAGAAGTGCTCCTATTTGCACCCCTATAAAATGAATGACTAATGCCATTAGAATTTGTATAGTAGCGGTTGCGTATTTTGCCAAAACCATCTGACTCCTCTTTACAGGTAGGCTGGCAAATAATTTATCTGTTTTGTAGATTTCATCCAAGCCTATAAAAAGAAGGGAAACCATACTGCTACTTATTAGCATTATCATAAAGTAGATAATCATTTCCGGGTCAGGGTTTCCATTATCTTTTAACAGTAAGTAAATAAATAAAATACTTATCGTTAAAAGGAATGCCATAGTGAATAGCTGAAACTTCCAATAGGAACGAAAATCTTTAAGGATGAGTTGTAGCATACTATCGACTTATTTTTGATTTTAAATTATTAAAAAACATAATGTCTTCTAAATTTGCCCGATCATAAACTACTTTTTCTCCAAACAGTTTCTTTGTCTTGTCAACGTCGTTGGTGAGTCCTTCAAAGCCATAGGCTCCAGTTCTGACCGCAACGAAATTCTTTCTTGTTTCCTCATTCAATAAGTCATTTCCTCCCTTTACCATGGCATGCTTTTCAAAAACAGCGTCTTTCGTTTCAGAAAAAACGATTTTTCCATCCATTACATAAGTGATATAATCTGCAATCTGTTCGATATCGGTGGTAATATGAGAAGAGAATAAAATCGATTTATTTTCATCCTGAATAAGCTCCCTAAAAAACTCGAGTAACTCCCTACGAACCACCGGATCCAAGCCAGAAGTAGGTTCGTCCATAATGATAAAATCGGCATGATGAGATAATGCAATTGCAATAGAACCTTTCATCCCCATACCCTTAGAAAAATGCTTTAGTTTTTTGTTTAAAGGCAATTTAAAACGATCTACAAGATCATAGAATACAGCCTCATCCCAGTTTTCGTAAAATGGTGCAATGTTATTTTTAAGTTTTTCTAAACTGAGGTGTTCATAATAATTAGGAGTGTCATAAACAAAACCTATTCTCTTTTTGACTTCAACTTCATATTTTCGATGGTCTTTTCCAAATATCTTAACCTCTCCATTTTGTTTCATGATTAAATTCATGATAATCTTAATGATAGTAGTTTTTCCAGCGCCATTAGGCCCTATTAACCCCATGATATATCCACTAGGTAATGTAAAGGACACATCATCAAGACGGAAATCGCCATAGTCTTTAGTAAGGTTGGAAATTTCTAATATATTACTCATAAAATTCTTTTTAATTTTATTCTTAAATCTTTATAATTATTCACCATTATCATTATAAAGGATTGCAAGCATCTCTTGAAGCTCCTCAAATGTAACTCCTAATTTTTGTGCCTCTGTAATGGTATCGCCCATCATATCTTCTATAGATTTCATCTTCATTTCACGCATCAGCTCTTTATTTTGAACAGCCACAAAGGTTCCTTTACCTCCGACGGTATCAATAAACCCTTCCTTTTCCAATTCTTCATAGGTACGTTTGGTGGTGATTACGCTGATGTGAAGTTCCTTGGCCAACTTGCGAATAGACGGTAAGCCATCTCCTTCTTTCAGATCCCCTGAAATTATCTGGGCTTTTAATTGTCGACCTATTTGAGCGTATATAGGCTCTGGGGACGCATTTGAAATAATTATTTTCATCTAATAGTGCTAATAAACATTACATTGTCTATACAGTTTATAGTGTATATACTGTATATATGCAAATATATATAATTATTTGATTTATAGTGTGCTTTTAAAAAAAAAAGAAACTATTTAATACAAGTTATTAAGAATCTGGACTTAAGGTTCTAGAAAGAGACAATCTCATTATGTTCCGGATAATTTTAAGTCAGGGAAGTATATACTTTAGACAAGCTACAATTGATTGAAGACTCCTTTATAAGATTCAATAAGGATGCTTCGGGAAAGAGATATTATTTAATCCCAAATTTTATTAAAAAGCGGGGGTTGCTTGTTTTACTTTTCTTTAAGAGTAACTGTGGTGGTTAGTCCTACACTAAAATTTCTAGGTAATTTTTCAACACCAAAGATTGCTCTAGAGTGTTTTCCTTTTTCTCCTAAAACCTTTACAAATAAATCGGAAGCACCATTAACAATAGTTGGTGACTCATCCCAATCTTTTCCAGATTGAAAATAGGCATCTATATGATTGATTCCGATTATAGAATCCACCCCAATTTT
>JQIA01000304.1_pt1 | contig 24117 bp, 21 predicted proteins | sample 811431 | NCBI WGS metagenome assembly JQIA01 (sample SAMN02998118, study PRJNA258478) | marine sediment metagenome | biome: marine; feature: seafloor; material: sediment; isolation source: oil-polluted sediment collected from 3 locations (0.5 km, 0.7 km and 0.9 km)... | place: USA: Gulf of Mexico ...
GATCTGCTTGATGTTTTTAGTGACAGTTCAGGGACTAGTGGCTGGCATAATGGAGATTTGCCAGATCATCGCGCAATGGCCGAGGCAAAGTTACGAGGGTACGATCTGTCTGCGCAACGCTCTACACAGTTAAAGCCGCAAGATTTTCATGATTTTGATCTGATTTTATGTATGGATAACAGTAATATATCAAATGCTGAAAAAATTCGCCCAACAGCTGCTAAAGCTGTTCTTAAATTATTTTTGGATTATGCGCCTGACCAGCCGTTACGTGAAGTGCCAGATCCTTATTATGAACATAACTTTGAAGCGGTTTTCGATTTAATAGAAGAGGCTTCTTCTGGGTTAATTACGGAACTGTCTTAAGAGTTACTACACTGTTCGGCAGCACTCAGTCCAAAGGCTTTGTAGCGCAACCAAAATCGTTCCTTGGCCGCATTATCTGACTGACGGGTATCTTGTGCCAGTTGCGGATTTTGGAAGAACTTTGCAGCCTGCTTTTGGTCCGTGCCGGAAAGATTAATGTCAGCAACTTTCTGGATACAAGAACAAGTCGCCGCTGTTGCTCCGCGTGGTGAGCGATTGCAGGCATTTTCAATGGCGCCGGCATAAAGTGGTGTCGAAATCAAAAGAGTGGCAGATGTTAATAATAGGGATTTCATTTCAGCCTCAGTTGTAAGCATTTCTTATCGTAATGGTTTTTGCCATATCTGCCCCTGATCTGACAAGGGGGCAGTGCTACACAGAGCCGTGTTCTAACCACTGGCGATCATTGGTACTTACCAATTGATCCATCCGTAGGCCGTATTGCGCCATGTCTGCATCTGTTAAGTGGGTTTTCCATTTGTTTGAACTGGCAGAATTGAAAAAACCTGCATCATCTTTGAAAATCCCTTTGCCGGCGGAAGGGGTGAAGCGGTTTGCATTTTTGCGCATTTCGCCAAAGCTTGCCCCCTTGATCAGGTCTGTCATAGTGGCATCGTCAAAATCATAGTCAAGAATATCTGCAAAGCGTACCATTGTTGCGGGCAGATCAGTACGCATATCCGTGTAATGGAACAGATGCACGTTCGGTAAATCTTGCCATTTCTTGAAAGATTTATAATGCTGTGTGAATGTGTCCAAGGTTAAGTGATCACAGTTTCCTTCAGGGGCAGTATCATTGATGAATATCAATGCATCTTCGCGCGGATCACCAGAAAACAGGTAATCCAGTTGATCATCATATTGGTTTTCCACATGTTTGCGCATGGAAAAATGCACATCTAATGGATGGCGGTAAACCGCGATATATGTGGCCTTTGGATCATAAGTGATCCCGTCCATCGGCGTGTGGGATTTAATACAGCGACGGTGAGTTTGCGTGCTAAGATTTTCATTTATGGTCTCAATTGCATGGGTGCCCGATTCCAGCCAGGGTGAAATATCTACTAAAGCCGCTTGGAAATCTGCTCGGCCATGGATCATCATACACGTGATACCTTGGCTCCATGTAGTGCCACATTTGGGCGGGGTGCAGATAAACACATCCGTTGCACGTACATCAAACCCGCTCCAACGGGCGCTGTCAGTGTAAGGGCCATGATAAAGGGCGGAGCGTTGAGGTAAATCAGTCATGGAATGAGTGTCACCATGATTGGCAAGGATAGGCAAGGGGAGAGAACAACTAAAACCTATCGTGATAGTGGCTGTCGTGGAAAGGCGAGGGCGCGTCTGATTTTGCAATGGAAGGTTTTAAATGAATGGTAAGATAAGTGATTTTCTATGGTGATGCTTTTGAAAATCAGTATTGTTACTTGCAGATCCTATTACCCCTGCGGTTATAATAATGATCAATATTATAATTGTGGCTATATATTTTCTATTACGGCTTAGTTGTCAGACGACATCATGTGTTTATTTTACATTAAAAGTTCCAGAATTGCTATTAGTATGGTCACATTGAATGTGTGACGTAGCTAACCCATTGACCAGCCGTCAAATCCATATCATACGCCATCCCATGATTGATATATCCAAAATCCGCAACTTTTCCATCGTGGCCCACATCGACCACGGCAAATCTACACTGGCTGATCGTCTGATCCAGCAAACCGGCACTGTGGCTGAGCGCGATATGGAAGCGCAGATGCTGGATACTATGGATATCGAGAAAGAGCGGGGGATCACCATTAAGGCGAACTCGGTTCGGATCGAATATAATGCCCAAGACGGCGAGACGTATATTTTGAACCTCATTGATACGCCCGGCCATGTTGATTTTGCTTATGAGGTCAGCCGCAGTATGCGCGCAGTAGAAGGCTCGCTTCTGGTCGTTGATGCATCCCAAGGTGTGGAAGCTCAAACCTTGGCAAATGTTTATCACGCGATTGAAGCCGATCATGAGATTGTGCCAGTGTTAAACAAGATCGACCTGCCTGCAGCAGAGCCTGATCAGGTGTGTAAACAAATCGAAGATGTAATCGGAATTGATGCCGCTGATGCGGTGCATATTTCGGCCAAAACAGGTCTTGGTATCTCAGATGTGCTGGAAGCGATCGTAACCCGGCTGCCTGCACCTGAAGGTACGCTTGATGCGCCCTTGAAAGCCATGTTGGTGGACAGTTGGTATGACGCTTATCTGGGTGTTGTGGTATTGGTGCGTATCATTGATGGGGTGCTTAAAAAGGGCGATAAAATCCATCTGATGAACACAGGTGCTACTTACCCTGTGGATCGTGTGGGTGTGTTCCGTCCACAAATGGAAGCCATTGACCAATTGGGCCCAGGTGAAATGGGTTACCTGACCGCGAGTATCAAACAGGTGCGCGACACCGCCGTGGGCGATACCATTACCCACGATAAACCGCGTTGCACGAAAGCTTTACCGGGCTTTGCGCCCAGTCAGCCTGTGGTGTTTTGTGGATTGTTTCCTGTGGATAATGCCGAATTTGAAGATCTGCGTGAAGCAATTAGCAAGCTGTCGTTGAATGATGCAAGTTTTAGCCATGAAATGGAAACTTCTGCAGCGCTTGGATTCGGCTTTCGGTGCGGTTTCTTGGGGTTGTTGCATCTGGAAGTGATCCGTGACCGCTTAGAGCGTGAGTATGATATTGAATTGATCACCACCGCCCCGTCGGTGATCTATCACGTGCATATGCGTGATGGCGAGATGATTGAGTTGCATAATCCTGCGGACATGCCAGATATGACGCATGTGGACCATATTGAAGAACCGCGGATCAAGGCAACGATATTGGTACCAGATGAATATCTGGGTGATGTACTGAAACTGTGTCAGGATCGCCGTGGTATTCAGCAAGACCTGACTTATGCGGGCAGTCGTGCGATGGTGGTCTATGATCTGCCGCTTAATGAGGTGGTGTTTGATTTTTATGATCGTTTGAAGTCAGTGACAAAAGGTTATGCATCTTTTGATTATACGATGGAAGATTACCGAGAGGATTTTCTGGTCAAAATGCAAGTGCTGGTCAATGATGAACCAGTGGATGCGCTTTCAACTATGGTACACCGTGATCGAGCCGAGGCCCGAGGCCGTGCAATGGTGGAAAAACTGAAAGATTTGATCCCGCGTCATATGTTTAAGATCCCTATTCAGGCGGCTATTGGCGGGCGTATCATTGCCCGCGAAACCTTATCCGCGATGCGTAAGGATGTTACCGCAAAATGCTACGGTGGTGACATTAGCCGTAAGAAAAAACTGCTGGACAAGCAGAAAAAAGGTAAGAAGAAGATGCGCCAGTTTGGCAAAGTAGAAATCCCGCAAGAAGCGTTTATTTCTGCTTTGAAGATGGATGACTAAAGGGTAATTTTTAATTATCAAGCGTCTTTTGTAACCGATCTATCTTTTTGGCTAATCGATCCAATAGATCAAAAGTGATCACTTCTAACGGCAATGCTTTTTGGCATTGTTCGGCTTGGTTATTTTGTACAGATGCATGACGATGAAACACAATTTGGGCCTTTGGGTTTTGTAAAAGATATGAGCTGGTAGCTTGATTGTTATCTTTATTCACTGAATTCATGGTGTACTCACTATGAGATTACTTTTTACTCGCGTGCTTAATATATCTTTAAGGCTTGTAGCTTTTTTGTGGATTCTTTAAGGCAATTTTAAGAAAATTTATGGCGATTTCTTGGAGCACACGCTCTACAGATTGCTATTCCAGATAATCCTGCTTAAACCCCAACCAACCAACTGAAAGCTACGTAGATGCCGTTGATCACTCTTCAAAACCGTGCTGATAACAACTGTGAGCTTTGCGCTGCACCTGAAGAACTTGCCGCTTTTGCGGTCGGGCCTAGCCCTGACGGGACGGCGATGACAGCAGCCTTGCTTTGCCGTACATGTGTGGCTCAGGTTGAGGGAGATATGGACATTAATCATTGGCGCTGTTTGTCTAACTCAATGTGGTCAGAGTATGCTCCGGTACAAGTGCTGGCGTGGCGGATGCTAAATCGGTTGCGCGATCAGGCTTGGGCGCGGGATTTGACGGATATGCTTTACCTTGATGATGAGACATTGGTTTGGGCCAAATCCGGTGCGATCCGTGAAAGCTTGCACAAAGACAGCAATGGGGCGCCATTGTCCGCAGGCGATACTGTGGTGTTAATCAAGGATTTACCCGTGAAGGGTGGCGGCTTTACCGCCAAACGTGGCACTGCGGTGCGCGGAATTTCACTGGTTGAAGATAATCCAGCCCATATTGAGGGCCGTGTAGAAGGCCAGAGAATTGTCATTTTGACGGAATTCGTGAAGAAACGCTAAGAACAATTTAAAACCTGTGCTGTGTCAAAGATTTACGGGATCTAAATCGCTATCTTCTTCTATAGTAGTACATGATATGTTTGGTCTGGCATCTATGCTTTATGCAGTAATTGGAACAACTTTAGCCGGGATTTCAATCCTTGTGATTCTGGTTGCCGGTTTTGATACCCAAGAACCGATCCTGATGACCGCTGCTACTGGTGCGCTGCTGGGCTTGTCTGTCTTGTGTTTGTTGCTTACAAAATCCGTATGCATAACCTGCTAAAGTTTTTAGCTGGCAGATTGCGAAATGGCTTTGCCTGCAGTCGATAGATCTTTGCCAAGCCCGTCCACTGTGGCACATGCGCCAAGGGTCAATAGACAAAATAAGAGTGTGATACGGGTCATGGATGTTTCCTTTTACTAGCACCGGACTTGTAAATTGGCGAAGCGCTTTTAGCAAGCTTTTTGGGCGCAATTGGCAAAACTTTGCCGATACTTTGGATTGTTGTATCTGTCAAACGCGGTTAGCATGACCCTTGGAATATTGGGGGTTTCATGGCGTTGAGAATTAATAATCGGGATGCACGCAGACTTTGGCTGACATCTCAAGGCTTGGCTTCTGCCCCAACCGGAGACCTGGATGTTCTAGCCATCATCATGAAGTTGGGTTTCGTGCAACTTGATACCATTCAGGTGATTGCGCGGGCTCATCATCATATCATCTGGTCGCGCAACCAGCATTACCGCGAACCAATGTTGAACAAGCTTATGGCCGATGAACGCAAGCTGTTTGAACATTATACTCATGATGCATCTGTGCTTCCAATGGCATTCTACCCGATGTGGCAAAGACAGTTCAGGCGTAAGAAAGAAGCTATTGACCGTTCAAATTACTATAGCACGATGCTAGATCAGGATGGGCGTGATAATATTAAGGTACGGCTTGCAAATGAAGGCGCCTTATCAACGCATGCGTTTGATACTAAAGTAGCAAAAAAAGGGATGTGGGTACGGCCACCACATAAACTGGCACTGGATTATATGTGGTATGCAGGTGAGTTAGCGACATCGCACCGGGTTAACTTTACTAAATTCTATGATTTGGCGGATCGGGTGTTTCCCTATGATATGCGGGCACAAGACCATAGTGATGCAGACCAGATTGATTGGTTGTGCCATGCTGCCCTTGATCGTATGGGGGTTGGTACATTGGGCGAAATTCAGAAGTTCTGGGAGGCGATGACTGCATCAGAGGTAAAGGCTTGGGCGCAAAATACAAACTTAATCCCAGTCGAATTGCAAATGGCGGATGGCAGTTGGACTGAGGCTTTTGCCCCTATGGACATAGAAAACCGCTTAGCGAATTTGCGTGCTCCAACATCACGTTTGCGTATCCTTAATCCGTTTGATCCTGTGGTGCGTGATCGTAACCGTCTTAGTCGGTTGTTTGGTTTTGATTACCGTATTGAAATTTTCGTACCTGCTGCCAAGCGTAAATGGGGCTATTACGTGTTTCCTTTATTGGAAGGGGATCGGTTTATAGGACGGATTGAAGCGAAGGCGGATCGGAGTAAGGGGGTGCTGAATGTGATTAATCTTTGGGCTGAACCACAGGTGAAGTGGACAAGTGCGCGGGCGTCAAAGCTGGATGCAGAGTTGACCAGACTGGCGCGCTTGGCAACGGTCGAGCAGGTGCAGTGGTGCTGTTCAAATTCAGTCACAAAATAGAGAGATCAAGCAAAAGAGATGTTTTATTAAACCAGACAAGCATAGGAGAAAAGCTGTATTACAAGGAGGTATTGCATGTTCTCACGTGTTGCATGGCGGCATTTTCAATTTGGCTTACGCACTGTTCTGGGATTGTCTAAACGGGGGTTCTTCATTCCATATCGTTACGCAGAAACCGTTGCAGACAGCCAACCAGTTTATCGTGAGCTGGAACATTACTTTGCGATAAAGCGCACTGAGTTTGCCGGGTTTTGTACTGAGCTTGATGCTTATACCGATGATTTTGCACGGTTTGGCGGGATTGCGCCAGCCCCTCGTTGGCAACAGGGTTGGTTTTCGCGCCTCGACGGGGCGGCAGCTTATGGGATTGTGCGAAAACATAAACCCAAAATGATTGTCGAGGTCGGCTCAGGTCATTCTACCCGCTTTATGGCGCAAGCCATAGATGATGGTGGTTTGCATTGCCGCCAGATAGCGATTGACCCCGCGCCGCGCGCGATGATTAAAAGCTTGCCGTTAGAATGGCGCGCACAGTTATTAGGGTTGGAGCATATTGAATTGTTTGAAAACCTTGAAGCGGGGGATATTGCATTCTTTGACAGCAGTCATATTTTGCTGCCCGGCACTGATGTAGATATGATTTTTAATCGTATTTTGCCGACGTTAAAACCCGGGGTTTTGATCCATATTCACGATGTTTTATTGCCGGACCCTTATCCCGCAGCGTGGACTTGGCGTGGTTATAATGAACAAAATGCTCTTGGCCCGATGATTGCCTGTGGGGCCTATGACTTGATTTTTTCCAGTGCATATGTGGCCAGCCGTATGCAGGACGCAATTGCATCGTGCAAACTGGCTCAGTTACCATTATTTGAAGAAGCATATGAAACCAGCTTATGGCTGGAAAAACAGTAGATACTTAAGAAAGTATGGTTTTCATAGCCGCTAAAAATACCTGCACTTCTGCATGAGTATTATAATGACACATAGAAATACGGATACAGCTGTCTAGCCCTAACGGATTTAGAATATTGCCTGAATAATGGTCAGCACGGCGGATGTGAACGCGGATGCCGTGATCGGAAAGTCTGGCGACGATATCAGCGGATTGATGCCCCTTTACGGCCATGGAAACCAGCCCTTCACGGTGAGGATTGTCAATGCCACCAATGATTTGAATTGCGGGCATATCGGCCAAACCGGTCATGCCGCCCACGCCATGTAACATGGACTGAACTAATGTGTTTTCCTGCGCGCTTATGGCTAAGCCGGCAGCTTTGATCTTTGCGCGCGGTGTGGTGGCGTTTGAAACCCGCCCACCCAGCCATTCAAAATAGCTGACAACATCACTGAACGTGGCGTAAGAACCGGCATCCCGGGTGCCCAGCTCCCAAGGTGTGTTGGGTGCGTCGATTAATGTATCGTGGGGCATGGCGGCCAAGCGTTCCGATATCCAGGCGATGCCGTATCCATGACGGGAAAACACTTTATAAGGTGAGATCACGTAACCATCGATGTCGTAAGCCGCGATATCCAATCCACCATGAGCTGCGTGTTGAATGCCATCTACAATGATGATGCATTCTGGGGCAATCTGGCGAATAACCTTAACAACAGCTGCCACATCTACTGACATACCTGTGACCGGTGAGGTGTGCAAAATGGTTGCGACACGGGTATCAGGGGTGATGTGGGGCAGATAATCATCTGCAGTGACCGTGCCTGTGGCATCATTATGCGCGGCGGCTTGATAAGATTTACCTGCGATTTTGGCCCAGCGTACGCAAGCACTGCGTGATGCAGGGTGTTCAAGCGTGCTGCCCAGAACTGTCCCGCCCTTGTCAGTGCCAAGACACGCCGCACTGATTAGGCGAAATAGTAGTTCAGTACCGCTTTCGCCTGCAAAAACTTGCCCACCTTCTGCGTTCAGAAAATCGCGGATGCTTTCTTTTGAAGCCGCAATCATGTGCGCAGCCCTTAAAGATGCAGGGTTATCACGCCCTTGATTGTCTGGGATGGCGGCATATTGCGCTGAGGTTTCGACCACAGTTTTCAATGTTAAAGCCCCACCTGCGTTCTCAAAGAAAATACGGGGGCCCTGATCCGGGCAGCTGTCTATCTGGCAAAAACTGTCACGAACTTCATCCATGATATTTTCTACTGTGCTGTGCATCTGGCATTCCTTATGGGCTTAGTTAAGGAAGTTCTATCACTAAAGCTTCAAATGATTTAGAGTGTAATTGTTATGTTAATCAAAAGGAAATGCTTTGGATATTCGTTTTCTAGAAAGCTTGATCGCGGTGGTGGAAGGTGGTTCAATCTCAGCCGCTGCACGGGTGCAAAGATTAACCGCCACCGCTATAAGCCAACGCATTCGCGCCTTAGAGGCAGAGTTTGGTGCCGACTTGTTAATTCGTTCGGGCCATAAAGCAGTACCGACAAAAGCGTGCCTGAACTTGTTGCCGCGCGCACGTGATCTGATCTTTGAAACAGCTATGTTGAAACGTGATTTTGGCAATAATGCTTTGTCTGGCCCGTTTCGTATCGGTGCTATTGAAACCGCTTTATCAGACCTGATCCCGCCATTGGTTAAAACCATCGCACAAGATGCCCCGAACTGTCAGTTATCAATCCAGCCTGGTACATCACAACAATTATATGAGATGTTAAACGGGGGGCAGATTGATATGGCCGTCATGGTGATGCCAGCTTTTGTGGTCCCCAAGAGCTTTTGTATGAATATCTTGATGTCTCAACCTTATGTTCTGATCCAGAATAAGGCACGTGGACCGGTTACCCAAAATGATCTAAAACAGCAGCCGATTATTTTATATGACCGGCAATCATGGGGTGGTCAAGAGGCTTGGAAGTGGCTGTCTGATCATGCGGACACGCAAAATATCCTGTGTGATCTGGATGCGCTGCGCACAATTTCTGCAATGGTGGAGAATGATTTGGGAATAGCCTTGTTACCCAGTTGGTCAGAGCTGTTGGACAGCACAAAAGCACTTGCATTCACAACACCAAAGCCACCGCTTGCGGACCGAAAGATTGTATTAATTGGCAGAAATGCTGAAAAGCATGCCCCCCTTTGCCATCTTATTCGGCAATGCTTGATTTAGACATAGCCAAACTGTTCAATCCAAGGCTGGATTTTCTCCTGGTAAGGTTCAAAATGCTTTTGGTATTTTTTCCAGCGATAACTGGCGTCTTTATAAAGTGGTTGCACTACTTGACTATAACTTGGCGTGTTGATTTTGCCGCGTTGGCGAGCGGTTTTCTGATAATCGGTTAAGTTGCTTTCCCATTCCAAGCCTAGGAACTGCAACAGATTACCAACTTCAGCGGGCATGTCTGTTACCAAATCCTCATACCGTATCATATGAAAACTCAGCCCGTAGCGTTTCTGTGCCGTTGCCCATGTTCCCATGACAACACAATAGAATTCGACGATCCTGTCTAGATTGACCATATTGGCCATTTGCGGGTTCAGCTTAAAGTACTGCATGTAGCAACTTAAAATACAATCATAAGGGTGGCGAATGGCCAATATATATTTTGCATTGGGGAATACGGCATCAATCAAGGGTGTATCCAGTGCGTTCAGTGGTAGTTTATCTATACAAAGTTGATTTTTTCCGCTGGTATCCACGTGTTTTGCTAATTCTGCCAAATATTGTGCTTGTAAGAAAACTTGTTTCTTCGTGCTGAGTGTCTCTATTTCGTTCAGATCGCTGGCGTCTGTAATTTCATGGCGCATTGCCGCGACCATGGGTTGTTCTTCAGCCACAATAATTTTTGAATGGCTGCGCAAAATCGTATCCAATAAGGTGGTGCCCGAGCGTGGGAATCCGACCAGAAAGCAAGGCGTATTCGGGGTTGAAAATATGGAAGCTGTTTTGGAGGGCAGGGGAGGTGCCTGTTTTAGCTTTGACAAAAAAGACGAAATATCAGCGAAATAATTATCGGCGCCAATGTTCTTAAATTCAGAACTATTCTTTACAGCTGTGTTCATATCACCAAAGGCTGAAAAAGCGGCATCATGTAAATTAAGCTTATCATATAGCTTTCCTTTTAGCTCATAGTAGGCAATGACGCGTTTGGGGATTAGGGCATCTGGATCAATCTGGTCCAAAACCGTTTTTGCATCGGCGTAGGATTTTTCACGAAAGCCGAGTAATGCTGTATAATAAAGCGTATTGGCATTGCTGGCTGCTTTTGTATCTTTTGAACGTTGCAATATATCGCTAAGACCAGATAAATCATTTGTTTTTTCATAAAAATCACACAGGCTGGTAATGTATTTTAAATTATCAGGGGCGATTTCCAGCGCGCGGTGATAACTTTTCCGGGCTTTTATAAGGTCACCGCTTTCGGTTAAGGCAATGCCTAGGTTATTATGCAACTCAGCCATGCTTGGTGCGCTGCGAATTGCATTTTCATATGAAGCGATGGCAGCTGTTAAATTCCCTGAGCGCTTTAATGCGCCACCAAGATTATTATGCGCACTGGCATTTTCTGGGTCTAATTTCAAAGCAAGATTTGAGTGATTAAGTGAAGCTTGGAACTGACCTAAACGGGCGTGAATTTCGCCCAATAAGATATGCAGCACCAACGTATCTGGATGACGGATTAAAAGATTATCTGCATATTTGATGACATCGTGCAAACGGCCTTGACGGTATAATGTTATTACCGAGTTCATATCTTGTTGTGAAACGTCTACTTTGACCTGTTGAGGCACTTGGTTTAACAAGGCCAACCCAAGCTGTGCAGATTTGTTTTTTGGGAATTTTGCCAATATGGCCAGATACAGTTTTTTAGCCCCTGCAAGATTGCCCGTCTTTACATGTTTTTTCGCAGTTAATAAAGTTTGTTGAACGGATTGATGCATCTGGATTTCTTTCACAACCTTAGGTCAGAACGACATACATCGAAGGGCAAGTAAACACCAGTCAGGGTATTCTGACACCGCTTTCAAATTCACAGCGCACTAAAACATTAGAGTATATATCTGAATGCCTAAGGCGATTATATTATATTGCTACTAAACGGATGAAAAGTATTTGAATCCTGCTTTATTTGATTTTTGATGTCCTCATCTAATTAATCAAAGTAGGGCCCGAATTTATTGATGATTGCACTGATTTAACAGATCGGCTGTTTTGAATACCTTAATATACATGCCTCATATTCTCTTAGGTAGTTTCCTAGATATGGGTGAGAGAAATTTTTATGCAAAACGATTCTACAGTAAAATTTTTGATTGTTTCCAACCACAGAGCTAATAATCTAAATCCAGCTTAATTGTCGATCTTATCCCCAGATTTTCTTCAAAACCTGTACTTAAGTATAGTTCGAAAATGGTTTTTAAACACATTTATGTCAAAATTTAATGGTCTAAAGATGAGGCCAGAACGGCAAGGTACGAGTAACGAGTTAAATGAGTGTGTAATGTTAATTGCGACGGTATTTGCATTAGGAATAGTATTAGGATTAGTCGTTGGCTTTGTCAGCTTCACCTTAATCTACGCCTTTTTAGGATAGCTGGCCAACGATCTTAGTTTGCCTGTATGAAACCAAACTGTAGATTGAAAAGGGCTCACCTTAGGGTGAGCCCTTGTTGCATTGGAACTTCAAATTATACGCAACATGCATTTTGCCAACGCCAACCAACCTCGCTTTACTGCTTCATTATTGCAAACCAGAGCAATTTTACCGCGTGTGAAAGGGGAAATAACCGATATTGTCTCAATTTTTAGAATATATGCCCTATTCAAGATATTTACTTGCAATCTGGCGATAGATAAGTTTAGCATACAAACAGAAAAAAAGAGGGCTGCGAACGATAGCCCCGAAGTTCTAGGGAGAAGACTTTGGCTGCCAATATAACTGGCGACGGTTCCGTCGTATTTGATCGCGTACAAAAAAGCTACGATGGCGAAATCCTGGTTGTAAAAGACCTAAATCTTAGAATTGAAAAAGGTGAATTTGTCACAATGCTCGGGCCATCGGGTTCTGGCAAATCGACTTGCCTGATGATGTTGGCAGGTTTTGAAACCGCCACGCATGGCGACATTTTGTTGGGTGGGCGACCGATCAACAATATCCCGCCGCACAAACGCGGCATCGGCATGGTTTTTCAAAATTACGCACTTTTCCCGCATATGACGGTTGGTGAAAACCTATCCTTCCCGCTAGAAGTTCGTAAAATGGGCAAATCAGAACGCGAAGCTAAAGTAATGCGCGCGTTGGATATGGTTCAAATGGGTGCGTTTGCAGATCGACGCCCCGCACAGCTTTCAGGTGGTCAACAACAACGTATCGCGTTAGCGCGCGCATTGGTGTTTGATGCTGAACTGGTTTTGATGGATGAGCCTTTAGGGGCGTTGGACAAACAACTGCGCGAACATATGCAGTATGAGATTAAGCATATCCATGAGAACTTGGGCATTACAGTGGTTTATGTGACCCATGACCAATCCGAGGCTCTGACAATGTCCGACCGTGTTGCGGTATTTGACGATGGCATCATTCAGCAACTTTCAACGCCAGAGGTTCTGTATGAGAAGCCTGAAAATGCTTTCGTTGCGCAATTTATTGGTGAGAATAATACATTGCTGGGTGTTGTGAAGTCCATAAAAGGTGACATTGCAACAGTGCAGCTGGATAGTGGCACCATCACAGAGGCTACAGCTGTGAATTGTGGCGAAGTTGGCACTAGAACTACTTTATCTATTCGCCCTGAACGTGTGACACTTGGTGGTAAAAAGACAAAAAACTCAACCGAGGGTACTGTTTTAGAGTCTATTTACCTAGGCGATCACATTCGTTGCCGTATGAGTGTGCACGGCGATGAGGATTTTATTGTTAAAGTGCCAAACTCTGCTGGCCACGCCCATCTACAATCCGGCGAAAAAACCGTGATTTCATGGGGTAAAGAGGATTGCCGGGCGTTAGATGCATAAACGCCCGCAAGGTTTACTGGCTACGCCCAAGGCCGGTTAAATCAAGGGAGAACGGGTATCAACATGGAGAATATAATGATTAAATCACTCTTACTAGGTGCTGCAGCTAGCGCAATGGTAGCATCAGTGGCAACAGCTACTGAAATTACAGTTGTGTCTTGGGGCGGTGCTTATACCAAATCACAAGTAGAAGCTTATCATAAGCCCTGGATCGCAAAAACCGGTAACAAAATTCTATCTGAAGATTATTCAGGTGGTCTTGCTGAGGTTAAGTCACAAGTTGAAGCTGGTAATGTAACATGGGACCTCGTTGATGTTGAATTGTCAGACGCTGTACGCGGTTGTGACGAAGGCCTGTTGGAAACAATCGACCCTTCTATCCTACCTGCTGGTGCTGATGGTACTTCAGCAGTAGACGATTTCTTGCCTGGCACAATACACGAGTGTGCCGTTGCTAACATCGTTTGGTCTACTATCTTTGCATATGACACTGAAAAAATGCCAGATGGCCCAACAACCATTGGTGATTTTTTTGATATAGCTAAATTCCCTGGTAAGCGCGGCCTTCGTAAAGGCCCTAAAGCGAACTTGGAAATGGCACTGGCAGCAGACGGTGTAGCCGCAGCAGACATCTACGACGTTCTGGGCACACCAGAAGGTGTTGATCGTGCATTTGCTAAACTGGACACGATCAGAAATGACACCGTATGGTGGGAAGCTGGCGCGCAACCTCCACAGCTTTTGGCTGATGGCGAAGTTGCTATGACGACTGCGTATAACGGCCGTATCTTCAATGCAGTTGCTGCAGAAGGTAAGTCTTTTGGTATCGTTTGGGACAGCCAAATCTTTGATCTGGACCTATGGGTAATCCCTAAAGGCGCACCAAACAAAGAAGCAGCCTTAGATTTCTTGGCATTCTCAACTGCAACTGAGCAGCTGGCGGCACAAGCATCTTACATTTCTTACGGTCCTGCGCGTAAATCATCTGCATCATTGGTTGGTAATTACCATACTAATGCCGATCTAGCGATGGGCCCACAGATGCCAACAGCACCTGCGAACTTTGGCACAGCAATTCAAAATGATTTTGAATTCTGGGCAGACAATCAGGATGAATTGAACGAGCGTTTCAACGCTTGGTTGGCTCAGTAATATAGCTTTTGGTGTAAGGGGCGGTCGTCTCTTACACCACACTATTTGACGGATTTGGAAAGTAACATAATGACTGACGCTACAACCGATACAAATGGCCCAGCAATTGCCGCAGACGGAACACCGCTGAAAAAGCGACTTGGCCAAGCATTGTTTCGCAGTAAAATGCGGGCATTGGGTTTAGCTACTCCTTTGTTGCTTTTAATCTTTTTTGCATTTTTAATACCAATTGTACAATTTTTGACGCAAGGGGTGCATAATCCCACTTTTGAAGAGAATATGTCAAATGTTACGGTTGAGTTGTCTCAATGGGATGCAACAACTGATCCCAATGAAGCTATGTATGCCGCTTTAGTTGTCGATTTGGTTATAGCACGTGAGCAAAAAACCATTGGTAAAGTCGCCAGCCGTGTAAACCGTGAACTTTCTGGCACACGATCTTTATTCACAAAAACCGCGCGTAAAGCTAAAAAACTGGAAGCTCCCTATAAAGAAGCTATACTGGGGATCAACGATAAATGGGCGAATATAGAGGTTTGGAAAGCGATGAAAATCGCTTCAAAATCATGGACGCCTGCCTATTTAGCTTCTGCGGTTGACTTGAAATACAATGCGGATGGATCCTTTGAACGGAAATCCGAAGAACGCCGTATCCACTTGAAATTATTTGGCCGTACATTGCAGATCTCAGTTATCGTGACAGTAATGGGTTTACTGCTGGGGTACCCCGTAGCTTTTTTACTGTCCACTTTGCCAGCACGGACTTCCAACCTGCTTTTGATCCTTGTGCTCTTGCCTTTCTGGACATCCCTTCTTGTGCGTACAACCGCATGGATTGCGATGCTACAAAGCCAAGGAGTGCTCAATGATCTCTTCGTGGTCTTTGGTCTTGCAACGGATGATGATCGCTTTTCACTGATCTATAATAAACTGGGTACATTGATTGCGATGACGCATATCTTGTTGCCATTTATGATCTTGCCACTTTACTCAGTGATGAAAACCATTTCCCCCACTTATGTGCGGGCGGCGAAATCAATGGGGGCAAGTGATTGGACCGCATTTTGGCGGGTTTACTTCCCGCAAAGTATTCCCGGTATCGGTGCGGGGGGGATTTTGGTCTTTATCCTTGCCATTAGTTTTTACATTACACCTGCCTTGGTTGGTGGCGAAGACGGGACGATGATTTCGAACTTTATCGATTTCCACATGCGTAAATCACTGAATTGGTCACTTGCAGCTGCAATGGGCGGGGTTTTGTTGGTCATCGTACTGTTCCTTTACTATCTCTACGACAAGGTCGTGGGTATTGATAATATGAAGTTGGGTTAATCACATGAGCGAACATAAAGAATATAAGTACATCCCGCCACGCCCACCAATGTGGTTCAATCTGGCCTGGACAGGTGGCTTTGGTGCCCTTGCTGGTTTTCTGACCGCCCAAGGTCAATTCAATTTGATGCCGCTATATATGATCGTTGGCGCCGCATTATTTGCAGCCCTTGCATTTCTTTCAATAACGGTTCTGAAAACGCGGGTTCTATCAGGACTTGCTGGTGCTGTTGCCTTCTTTCTATTGGGCTTAAGCATCTTTGCATTGTCTTACGGCGTGTTGATGGGGCTTATTGGTTGGATTATAGGACGCCAAGCCATATGGCTGTCGTCGGGTGATTACCGGCTGAACCAACCGCCTTATGTGACATCAAAACAAGTTTTATGGTTTTACACATTCCGCGTCATTTGCGGCATGATCTTCGTTTTCCTGATCACGCCTATCTTGATTGTGATGCCACTTAGCTTTAATCAAGAGCCCTATTTCAGCTTTACCGCAGGCATGTTGTCGTTTGATCCAGAGGCGTATTCATTACGTTGGTACGTGGATATGCTGCACAACGGTATGGCTGCGCCTGATGCTGTTGCTGGCTGGTGGTCTGACATGTGGAATAATGCCCAGTGGATCCGTTCTGTACGCAACAGTTTCTTTATCGGGACTTGCGCCACAGTACTTGCGACCTCGATCGGTACGTTGGCTGCCATTGGTCTTTCACGTCCGGAAATGCCTTTTAAGCGTCCGATCATGGCTTTGCTGATCTCACCAATGATTGCACCTTTAGTGATCATTGCGTCCGGCATGTTCTTTTTCTTCTCTGATCTGGGGCTGGCAAAAACTTATACCGGCATTATCATTGCGCATGCAGTACTTGGTACGCCTTATGTGATTATCACTGTGACGGCCACATTGGTTGGCTTTGACCAAAGCTTGGCACGTGCGGCGGCTAACATGGGGGCTAACCCGATCACCACTTTCTTTAAAATCCAAATGCCACTGATCTTACCAGGCGTGATCTCTGGTGCTTTGTTTGCCTTTATTACCAGCTTTGATGAGGTGGTTCTGGTGTTGCAACTGGCGGACGTGAAACAACGTACCATTCCGCGCCAGATGTTTAGTGGTATCCGTGAACAGATCAGCCCAACCATTCTGGCTGTGGCCACGGTATTGGTTCTGATCTCGATCTGCTTGCTGATCGTGGTTGAAGCTTTGCGCCGCCGCTCAGAACGCATGCGGGGCCTAAGCCCTAGCTAAGCACTTCTAAAAATTTTCCCAATTGCGCTATAAAATTGCCGCAATTGGGGCCTAGTTGGGTTTCTGTCGATATATGTATTTCGACGCGTAACCAGTACTAGGAGTGTGTGATATGTCTGTAGGCATCTCAAGATTAAGCAATGCAACCGAAAAATTCAGCAATCTAGCAGGGAAATTCTCTGCTGCAAAATCAGCTATTCTGAATAAAACCAATGTTGAACCTGCACTTGCACCTGAAGCAAAAGATATTGGTTTTACATTTTCCCGACCACTTCTAAAAGATATCAATCGCAAGAATGATCTTGTTTCACAGCAAAATTATGTACTGGAAGTACCGGATACGGATATTTTTCTGGATGGTGATAATGAACCTATGTTGTTTGAGGTGGAGACAGAGGCTCGCACAGAATTTCTGAACACTCATATTAAAGATAAAATTATATCACGGTGGGAAGTGATGGGGGAAGAAGGTCCGGCAGTAGATTTTAGCTCTGAGGTATCCGCATCAGATCTTAATCAGGGACTGCAAGAAGCTATGCCTTTAACATTAGGGTTCAATCAGATCACGGATTACATCGAATTGGAATATATGGTGGTAGAGGATGCACAAAGTGAAGAAGCCATTACGCCTGTGGTCAGCGTCAAGCCAACCAAAGATGGTAAAGCAGCAGATATCTATTTAAATGGTAAACTGGTCGCAAGTGTCGCTGGCGCACAAACGCTGCAAGCTTCAGATATCAAACTGGTTCAGGCCACGTCTTAAGACAGTACAAACAGCCATAGACTAACTGAAATTATGGAAACCGCCGTGCCCAACAGCACGGCGTTCGCCGCTGTACCCTTGGCGCGGTCATACATGTTGGCAAATACGTATACATTCACCCCCGGTGCCATGGCTGCAGTGATGACAGCGGCACGGGTAAACTCAATTGACAAGTCGAACACATAAACTGCCATCACATAGGCAATACCGGGGTGCACCAGCAGTTTGAGCACGAGCACCACACTGGTTTCAGCAATGCGGTCAGCCAATCTATAACGTACCAATATACCGCCTAAGGCAAACAAGGCGGTGGGTAGGGCGGCACTGGTCATCATTTCAATAGGTGACCAGATATAAATCGGTAGGGTGATACCTGACAGGTTTACTACAAAGCCTAACAACAACCCGATTGTCAGACTATTGGTAAATATCTCAGCCAGAACACGCTTTAGGGTTTTTGCTAATGGTTGTGCGTTGCTGCGCACCACTTCCATTGTAGTGATCCCAACGATGTAGCAATAAGGCGCGTGAATAGCGACTAAAGCATATACGGGTTGCAAAGCCTCGGGGCCAAATGCACGCTCCATGATCGGCAATCCCAAAAGAACTGAGTTAGCAAACATACCCGAAAACCCAACTGCCACAGCAGCCCCTGGCGGGCGTTTGAAGAAATGACGAGCAATCAGGCTGCCGATGATGAAAACAGCTGTGTTACCAACATAGAAACTTAACATTAACTGCGGTTTGAAGGCGGCTGCTAGGTCAAGCTTGGCAACAGCACTGAATAGCAGGGCGGGGATCGCAAATGTATATGCGAATTTCATCACGGTATCTGCTTGATCTGAATTAAAAAGTTTACATTTTGCCGCTAAATACCCTGCACCTACTAGTAAAAAAACGGGCAGGACAATTTGTAAGTTGGCCAGCATTAAAGTGGGTAACTAAAGGTCATTCCGTCATAAGCGGGAACCGTGTTCTCTGGGGTCTCTGCCATCACATCACAATAATCCAGTTCAACATGCATATTCGTAATCACTGCTTGTTTCGGCTTGATCTGATTGATCCAGTCAACAGTGTTTGACAAATGCGTATGTGTCGCATGTGGTGTGCGGCGCAGCGCATCAACAATCCAGCACTCTAGCTCTGCCAGTTTCACCCAGCTTTCATCCGGTATCGTGATGACATCAGGGATATATGCCAGGTCACCGATGCGAAAACCTTTGGCAGGCATGCTGCCATGATCCACATCAAGTGCCATAAAATCAATAGGCCCCCCAGCCCCTTCAATACGCGTGACCTCTTGCAAGTTTTTGAGTTGTAGAATTGCAGGGTACATGCTGTCTTTTGGTTGCTCAAACGCATACTTAAAACGGTCGATCAGAGAGGCCTGTGTTAGAACATCTGCATAAACAGGTATCTGTGCCCGTTGCATCAATACAAACTGGCGTAAGTCATCCAACCCATTAGTGTGATCTGCATGGCCATGTGTATAAACCACGGCATCCAAATGAGTAATATTTGCATCCAACAACTGGGTGCGCATATCGGGTGAGGTATCGATTAGAACGTTGGTTATGCCTGTATCGGTAATACGTTGCACCATCAATGAACACCGACGTCGATTATTCTTAGGGTTATCAGGATCACATTCGCCCCAGTTCCCACCTAAACGTGGTACACCACCAGATGATCCGCAGCCCAAAATGGTAAATTTCATTTCACCGCTCATAGTACACCCCAGACTGTTGCTTTGGTAAACAAACGATCAAAATTAGCGGTAGTTTGGGCCGCAAACTGTGCATAATCCAGCCCAAATATCTCTGCCCCGACCTGTGCAGTATGGGCGGTGTAGGCAGGTTCATTGCGTTTGCCGCGATAGGGCATGGGCGCAAGATAGGGACTATCGGTTTCAACTAAAATACGGTCCATCGGGGCGGTGCTGAAAATATCACGTAGTTCTTGCGATTTCTTGAATGTCGCAATGCCCGACATCGACAGGTAAAATCCTAGATCAAGGGCCGCTTTACCTAGTTCAGGTGAAGATGAAAAACAATGCATCACGCAGTTATAAGCCCCGATTTTATGTTCTTCTGCCAAGATCCGCGCCATATCATCATCAGCGGCACGTGCATGGATGATCAAAGGCAAGCCGGTTTCGCGCGCCGCTGTAATATGTAAACGAAGGGATTTCTTTTGAATATCAGCGCTTTGAGCCGTGTAATGATAATCTAACCCGGTTTCCCCGATACCAACCATCTTGGGATGCTGCGCAATCTCAATTAACTGATCAACACTGGCCATAGGCTCTGAGGCGACGCTCATCGGATGAGTGCCGGCTGCATAAAAAATTTCAGGGTAGCTATCCGCAATCGCCCGCACAGTTGGTTCATTTTTCAGTTTGGTGCAGATTGTTACCATGCGGGTGACACCCGCGTCTTTTGCTCTTTGCACAATGTCGGGCAGTTCCCCTTCAAAGTCAGGGAAATCCAAATGGCAATGACTGTCTACGATGGGGGCTGGTGTGGTCATTCTTAAGGGCCTTATGCGGGTTAATCTCGCGCTGTTTCATTAATCTTAAGCAACATATCTAGGATGACGCTGGAAGGGTCAAGGTTAACAGAACGCGCATGCCCTGATCGGGCAGTTAAGGTTGCTAAAAGATTGGCCCATTTGTGTGCCGCTTGTGGGTTTGGCCCCAGCTTAGACAACAATATAGCTTCACCAATGGCAGCTTCTTGCAATTTACTGGGCTGCAACGCTGCATAGCGGGCGATGCGTGCCAACATTTGGCGCGTAAGGCGTAAAGTTAGATCATAAACGGCTTCATTGCCTTTACCGGCACAGGCGTTTGCCAGTTTCAACGCCGTCGGGCGATCCATCTGGGGGGCTTGTACGGCAAGCCCAACCAGATCCGCATATAGTTTCAAGCCGTCTTGCGCCATAATCCTAATCGCTTCACCGACAGAGCCATCTGCAAGTTCGGCCAAGGTTTCGGGGGCTTGTCCAATCTCAAAATCAGCATTTTGCAAGGCTAGGCTGAGGTTCTCACTGTTCAACTTATCACAACGCAATTCCCGACACCGCGACCGAATGGTCGGTAATAACCGTGCAGGTTGATGGCTGATCATTAAAATAATAGTTTTCTCTGGCGGCTCTTCAAGAATTTTTAGCAGGGCATTCGCAGCTGAATTATTCATTTCATCAGCGGCATCTACAATTGCCACGCGCCAGCCGCCATCTGTAGCCGACATTTGAAAGAATGTTTTTAAAGCGCGGGTTTCTTCTACTGTAATATCACGTTTATGCCGTTTTGTTTTATCATCCCAAGGACGGCGGCATAAAAACAACCGTGGCTCACCTAAAGTGGCAACATGGCGTAAAATTGGATGATCTACTGATATATCCAACATGCCCGGAGCAGGCAGAGGATCTGTAAACATACTGCCATCTTTAGTAGGTTCTGCCAATAAAAACCGTGCGATTTTCCATGCCAAAGTGGCCTTGCCTACACCGCGCGGCCCTGTAATCAACCAAGCATGGTGTAGACGGCCGGAATTATATGCTGTTAGAAAACTTGATTGGGCCTTATCTTGGCCCAGCAAGAGTGTCGTTTCGCGCGGGTGTGGCGCCCCTTCAACGCAATCTGCTTGCAAGGTGTTATCATCAGTCACGGTGAAACACTTTCGTAAATCGCCCAGATATCACGTTGCACAGCATCCATTTTTTGTGCGCCGTTAATAATATGGCAGCGGTGAGGGAATTGCTTTGCCAAAGCAATAAATCCAGCTCGAAGCTGCTTTTGAAAAGCCAATCCCATATCTTCGAAACGGTCTTCGCCTGACTTGCGTGCCAAGCCACGGGTCAAAGAAACTTCGGGGTCAATATCAATAATAAAGGTTAAATCAGCTTCACGTACAATCATAGTTTTGTGCATCAAATCAACAACTTGTCGTAAGTCGGCACGAACGGCACCTTGATACACTCTTGTGCTGTCCACATAGCGGTCACAGATCACATTGGTTCCAGTTTCAAGTGCAGGGTTAATGGTCTTTTCCAGGTGATCACGCCTTGCTGCATTGAATAATAGAATTTCAGTTTCGGCGGACCAGCGATCAGGGGCGCCTTTTACTAACAGCTTTCGAATGGTTTCAGCCCCAATCGAGCCGCCAGGTTCGCGTGTCCAAATGGAAGGCTTGTTTGCGGCTTCCAAAGTGGCAAACAACGCTTTAGCCTGTGTGGATTTACCAGACCCGTCAATGCCTTCAAAGGTAATGAACATAGGGCGCTTACCGATCTTCAGAAGGGCCCCAAAGCTCTTCCTTTATCTTGCCGGCAGAGACTTTCATCCGCCCGAAAAGTCCTGCTTTACGGACATTGTTTTTTGCGAAAAGCGGATATTGCGTTTTCGCCATATCCTTGGCTTCTATTATCAGTGTTGCAATCTGGGCATCCTTGGAAATTGGCGCCTCAATGGGGCCAGTATATTGGATCGTAACTTTAAAATCATCAAGGGCATCATAGGGCATTAAGGCGGCAATCTCGGTGGGAGAATACAAATCTATATGAGTTTTTCTGCCAAGCCAAACCTCTGCCGCTCCCACCACGGTATTTTTCTTATAAACTGTCTTTTTTACAAAGTTCCGAAAGGCCCAATTGGTTATACGCTCGCCTTCGGATGCACGGTCTGCAGAACTTTGCATACCAGTGATCATAAAGGTTACACGACGCCCACCTTGCACTGAAGAGCCAACCATACCATACCCAGCTTCCTGAGTGTGTCCAGTTTTCAAACCATCAGCTCCGATCCCGAGCTTTAAAAGTGGATTTCGGTTATTTTGGCTGATTTTGGCCCAAGTAAAAGAGGGTTGGTTGAAGAAGTTGTAATATTCAGGAAACTCGGTTTGCAAACGGGTGGCTAATAAAACCAGGTCTTGGGCGCTCATTCTTTGATCCGGTGCGGGCCAACCTGTAGCGTTAGCAAATGTAGAGTTTTTCATCCCCAGTTTTTGTGCCCTCAGGGTCATCTTGTAGGCGAACTCAGCTTCGGAACCTTCTAAACCTTCGGCGACAACAACACAGGCGTCGTTACCGGATTGTACAATAATACCCTGTATTAAATCTCTGACTGCAACACGTTCGCCCTGACGCAAAAACATCTTTGAACCGCCCATTAAATGGGCTTTTTGTGAAACTGAAAATTTGGTGTCCATAGTGACACGGCCAATTTTGAGGGCCTCAAACAACATGTTTAAGGTCATTAGTTTTGACATTGAGGCAGGCGGAATAGGGCGCGCGGCATCTTTTGCATATAATACCGCGCCGCTTTGTACATCAATCACATAAGCTGCACGGGCGATTGTTTCAAAACTATGGCCTGTAACCGTTGTTGCCAAAAACGCAATCAAACATATCAGGGATCTGGCAACACTCATCTTCACCTCTTAGTTCTTAGTTAAATAGGCATCGGAAAAGCCCATTTTTTTAATCTCTTTCATGTAAGCATCACGTTCGCCCTTGGTCTGTGCCGGGCCTGCCAAAACACGCCAGAAAGTTTTACCTTTAGCTGTAGATTTGATAAGTTTCCCGGGTATCTTACGCGTTTCTAATGCTTTAATTGTATTTTTTGCATTCGCTTCAACACTAAAGAAACCCAGTTGAATAAATGGTTGCTTCAGGCTTGAAGTTGATTTTGGTGCTGCTGGTTTCGGGATTTCGGCTTTTGGCGTTGCTACCGGCACCGATTTTTTCTTATTCTTGCGTTTGCTTTTAGATTTGCGCGCAGGTTTTTCTTTTGGCTTTGTCTGGGCCGTATCTGTGGTCTTTGTTGTAGTGTCTTGTTTTGTTTCAGCCTCGGCAACAGATTTCAACACCGTGTCTTTGATTTCTTGTGTGGGCGTGGGCTCTAGAACCTGTATGGTAACTGTTTCTGGTGTTGCAGGTGACCCGCCCCCATCGTCTACAGTCACAGTTTCACGTCGCAGCACAGTGACATTTAATGTCGTGGGCGCCCCAGCCAAGACACCCAATGCGGATGCCGCATCAGAAGACAGTTGTAATCGTGGTCCCGGATTATCACGCTCGCGTTTAAAGAGGGCACCCTCCAAGATTAAGAAGTATCGCCAAACCAATGCTAGAAATATTAGCTGGCGTTCCAACCGTTGTTTACGGTTTT
>JQIA01000306.1_pt1 | contig 24087 bp, 18 predicted proteins | sample 811431 | NCBI WGS metagenome assembly JQIA01 (sample SAMN02998118, study PRJNA258478) | marine sediment metagenome | biome: marine; feature: seafloor; material: sediment; isolation source: oil-polluted sediment collected from 3 locations (0.5 km, 0.7 km and 0.9 km)... | place: USA: Gulf of Mexico ...
GCAACGGATGCCCTACAATATCCCGCACTGTCTGCATTCGGTTTAAGTGCTCTTGGCTTACACTGCGCTTATCGCAATGGGGATGGCCGCAAGTGCAGAGTAGTTTTACGTCTAACTCAGGATTGAAGTTCTTTGTTGAGATCATGACCACAGCATCATGCCGTCAAAATCTAAGTCTATCTTGGCATTTTGTATCGATGCGTCGTTGTTGAATATGTCTATTCTTAGTGTGCCAGCTGACTCAGAGAATGGGATTGCACCGAGGATGATAGAACCAGTAGAAATATAATAACCTCGGGTCGCAGTGAACGTAGGCGTGTTGTCTTTCGTTATCGTACTGGTTCCAATAAAGTGATCAGATGCAAGGCTGTCCCTGACAACATTTGATATGACATCGACATCCGTTCTATCCGGTGCGGTAAACAAGTCGATACTTGTAGTAGTAGATGCAGCCAAGTCGCCCGTCAACTCTACTGCCCATTGCAAACCTAACAAAGCAAAGTCGTCAAAAGGGCTATATGCCAGGTTGGTGCAGTCTACACCCAAGTTTTTACCAACAACACCACGCATGGCCGACATATCGTACATATACTTGCATTTCTTAACTGTATTACCTGACACGTTTAATGCAGAGGAGCTATTAGTCCATATTCCAGCATCGCAAAGTGATATGTGATTACCTTGCACAATGGGGTTATCGTAGGGGTTGGAAACCCTTATTCCGCTCGAACAACTCGTCACAACGTTCCCGCTCACCACTACATTCTCCGGCTCACCGTCCACATTGTTCACCAGCCATATGCCCACCACATCAAGGTTGGGTGTAGAGTATGTAGAGGGATCATCAGTGTCAGTCCTGCTATACGGCCCCTCAATAACATTGCCTGTTATTGAGTAGTTTCGTGTCAATGGGTATACCCATATCCCGCCACCCGACGCACAGTGAATGGTATTGTCTGCCACTACAAGGTTCTCACCAAGATTCTCTAAATGGATTGCAGCATCCCCGTCACCTACATCCATATTAATGAACGAATTCCCAGTGATGGTAAGGTACGCCATGCTATCACCCCCAACATGCTGGCCAAGATCATCAAAGGTATTCCCAGTAACAGTTATGTGCCTCCAAGGCATATCCGCCCCTGAGTCAGAGAATTGGCTGTTGAAAGTTATCCCCCCTGTGCAGCCTTTGAAGCTGTTACCCGATATATTCCAGCCCGCTGCGATGTTGCCCGACGAACCGAAAAAGTTGCCTGAGAATAGAATTATATTAAGACCGTGAAATTCGTTGCCCCTAAGTTCAACATTATCTGCGTTTGCGGCATCTGAGAGCTTGATTCCGTGTGGCCAATACTGAGTCGTTAGTGATCTTTCACCGGTGATTTCACAGTTAATTAGCTTGAATCCCGCCGAGTTCTGCCCCAAGCCTACTGCCACTGTTGATCCGTTATCTGCATTTATATCTATAGTCATATCAGCGATAGTAACGTTGTTGCTAGACACCGAAACACCTGTGCCAAGTTTAGTGGCCGCGTAGTTTATCTTCAAGGTTGTAATCCCCTTACCATCCCCGTAGAGCCTCACAGGATTGCTTAAACTCAGGCCGTTTGTGTCTGTCGTTAGGTCTAAAAGATAGTCGCCAGCGGGCAGATAAACGCTTCCTGTATTTGCTGTAATAGCCAACTGTATAGCCGTCTTATCATTTGTCACGCCGTCGCCAACAGCACCAAAGTCTTTGACACTCACAGATTCTTGTAACTTTGCCTCGACTGTTGTTTCTGTAGCAGCGGGGTCTGCTTTGTATGTTATTAGCGAAGAGTCTGATTCAGTTAATGTTAACGCGCCATTTATTAATGCTGTCCCTCCAGCGTTCCATATTAATGCCTTGCCACTTACAGGCTCAGGCAGCTCTGTGTCGGTTCCTTGGGCTGATGATGGAAATTTAATAGCCCTCGCCGCTTGAGTTAAAGCCTTCCGTGCTACTCTTAGATTCTTGTCATAAGACGTTTCATGTAGACGGCTGTAGAAAGCCCCTTGATCCCCATAAGGCGTGAGCTGGGAAACATCCACATCGTCTTCAATAGCTAAAGAATCACCTGTAGGCGGAGCAGTAGTAAGCGTAATACTTCCACCCGTGTTATCACCAACACCAACCACAGTGTAATCCGACCCCAGCACTAGAACTGTCTCTACTCCATCAGAGTCAGCTTGGGTGACCAACAGGTCTATCTCGTCAGTTATCTTGAATTCATAATCAAATGCAGTCGCAATGCCGTTGCCTGAATGCCGGGTAATACTTGTCTCACCTGATGGGATCGTCATTAATTTCTCCGATTCTTCTGCCACTCTGGGCCGAACATTGTTTGTTTAATAGTGGTGGGTAAGTCTTCGTCATCTTCTATGGATCGCTTTAAGCCAAAGATAATTCTATTCGCTTGAGCTGCTGGTAGTCCTGTTAATAATCCTACAAACCATAAGCCGCTTCTAAACAACGCTTCGTCTGCTTCTCCCTGGTTGGCCTGGAATCCAAAATCAATCGTCTTCCCGATCAGCGCCGTACCTTGTGGCCCAGCATAATCAAACCCCATAAAAGCGCCTGAAAACTGTGCTGATATAGGATTCATACCGGCTAAAAACGCCAACTGCTCTTTAGCAACTCTTGAGATAAAGTCTTCATCATCTTCATCGCCTGCAATAAAGTCGTTCAGTATTGCCGTCAGCACCGCTGGCATTGTCAACAGCACAAACGTATTGACCGCGAAATCAAATATATTCTGCTCACCAGCCTTTGTTTGCTGGTAGTTCTCAGCCTGTAGATTATACGTTGTTATCATGTAGGTGAGGAAGTTAGTGAACAGTTTTCGGTATGGCCCACCCTGCATAGCTTCTGCTGTGTCGATTATATTGCCGCCACCTTGAGCGTCACGAACCACTTGTTCCGCTAATTCGATAGCCTTGCTTTTATCCAAACCTTTGTCGATAAAATGATCTCTCGCCGCCATATATAAAGGCGCGTCAACCGTATAGAACTGCGCCTTCATAATGGGAATCATTCCGGCCTCCTTCGCATTATCAGCCCAGCCGTTATTTTTTATCTTATTCTTAATACGGCCAATAGCTACCGACTGGACCACCTCTCTATTTTTCATGTAAAGAGATTCTTCACGAATCGCGCGGGAGGATTGCGCAGGGCTAGCCATGTACTTCGCGTACCCATTAGCTAAATCCATGCCGCCAATACCCGCTAGCCGCGCTTTAACAATGGAGTTAGTAATACCAAAAGGCTGCAATACTGTGGTTCTCAACGACATGCCAAGCATCGCTAGCGTTGCATTGTTGCGAACCACTAATGCTATTTGATCTTGAATATCTTTAACAGGCTCAGAGCCATCTTTGATATTGCGTATCATGCTAGTGAGCTGCTTATAAACGTGCTCACCATAACTATCAGTGATAGCCTGCTTCACACCGTTATTCGCCAAGACTCGACCAGCGTCATACAAGGCTCGACCGTGAGTAGTCTTGTGGATAACATCAGCTACATGGCCAAAGATAACATTGGTTAGATCAGTTTGAAGAGGGCGAACCACTCGTGCCGCACGGGCTTGAGTGCTGCCTAGTTTTTGTTTTGAACCAATCGAACGAGTCAGTGGCTCCTCAAGGCTGGTCAGGCTTTGCTGTTCAGCGATAGAGGATTTTGCTGTATCGTATTTAATAGGGAAGTAACCACCAGGCATTGGCCCGAACTTTGTTTCAAACGGCTCTGCCTCTACTGCATCAGGTGTAAACCCGTACAAGTCTTTATGTAAATCAAACGCGGGCTTTTTATAGGTCTCAAGGTAGGCCCATATATCTTTTGCGAAGAGCGTGTCCTTCTCCGTTAGATAAGTGTCCATCAGATGTTTAGCTTCTGCCTCGGTAATCTTTAAGCCATCAACTACGCGCTGCTTATTACCTGAATTACCCCAGTTTAAAAGGATAGACAGAATATCGTTGTGCGTTGACTCTATCCCTGTTTGCTCATCGTAGATAATAGTATTAAACGAGCTTAGCTCTTTGCCTGAATACCGCTTAAATATCTCGTGCAGCTGCTTATTAGCATCATTAATCTGCTCAGTCTCAAGTGCTGCCGCAGCCTGTAATGGTGCGCCGATTAGATTCCAGCCAACGCCGTCATTCTCATAACCGTCCAGCATCTTAATTAAAGCTGTTGGTGTACGCGATATATCCATGAACTCGCGCACCGACTTGCCGCGTTCTTCTGCTTTTGACTTGGCAGACCCGATGCGCCTTTTCTTAGGCCCACCATCATTCTTTTTATACTTAATTGCGCTCTTATCAATGCTGCTAATAAAACTCGATACCCATTCTCCCAGCTCGCGCTTATCCTTCTGAGTTAGTAAGCGGTTTTTCAGAAGACTCATGTGGTCAATCATCTTAATCGCATCAACAACACCCTGTAATTCAACAGGTGTTAAGGTACGATAGTTGATAATCTGTGATTCTTTGAGCATGGCGTCTGAGATATTAGCCATACCGCCCTGCACATCCTCGCGGTCTTCCTGATCGGCAATCTCTTTAGAATCTTCAGAAAGAATCTCATGACTTCTAACCGGGCTGCCTTCTCCGCCTTCCGATAAAGTCTTGACTATCCAATCAGCCATTGACTGACGTGACTCAATTTTCTTGTTCGATACCGTCCTGAATTCAAACTGAGACATAATACTGGTTAGCTGGCCGTAATAATGATCTCCAGACTTCCGCAATCTCGCTAGCTTGTTGCCTTTAAACGACCGAACATAAGACACGTTTTTATCGGCCTTCTCTTTTGCCTTTGTAGATTCCCGGTATAGGTAGAACTGGCGCAACGCTTTATGCTGTTCTAGCGCAGCCTTCTTGAAATTGCCCTCAGCAGCAGCCCGTAGCGCAGCCTCACGCGCTTTAATCTCGTTTCGCTTATGAGCGTCTGGGCGCAGCTTGCGAAGCTCAGTCTCGCTCACAGTCTGCTCAGCCGCAGCCTTAAAATACTGTCGTGGTGTTTGGGCCTTTCCAGCTCGCTTGTTCAAGAATCGTAATTGACTAATAAATAGGTCGGCCCGCTTATCGTTATGGACAACATTCTCTGCTTCTTCTGCTATTGTCCCATCAGTGCGAAGATCGCCCTTCTCCTGCCGCAACTGTTCTTCAGCATGGGCTTTGATGTATTTCTTTCGCGCCGTGGCCCCCAATGATCCGATTAGTTCACGAACCATTTTATCGCCAGAGCTAAAGTTAAACGCAGGGGCTAGCATTTCAGGATGAACACCGCCTTTCTGCGCTAGCCTCTCACCTCTGAGCCGCTTGGCAACAGATGATCCGTACATTTCTTTTATGTGCTGGTAGTCTAGCTTCTGGTCACCACTGGATAAATGCTTCCTTAGTTTATATACATCCATGCCATCCATTTCTTCCGTGATGGTTTCGATGTTTTCCTCAACACCTTTCTTCCACTGCTTTGTGTTCTCGCGCTGCATCTCCTTCATAACCATCGCGGTCATAGCTCGACGATCTTCATCGTCAGCGTCATCGAGCATCTTCTGATAGATAGGAGCCTCAGTTGGCGATATGCCTAATTGCTCTACAGTCAGCGGCCCGTAGGACATTTGCTCTTGCGCGTTGTTAATTGCTTCCTCACTAGCAAACAATCGACTTAATACACCGCGAACCTCGTCGCTTAATTCAACGCCTTCCAGCTTATTACTTGCGAAGATATTGCTTAGCTTCTTGTAAGTTACCGCCAGCCATGATGAAAAACGATTAAACACCGGCTGCAATTCAGGAACAGGGGCTTTACCCTCATACAGAAATTGTTCGTAACCATTGGCAAACGCTTCTTCTTTGTCTCGCTGGGTCTTCAAACCCTGAGATGCCCACCATCCCTCAATAATCTGTAGATCAGACGCTATTGATTCATCCATTGTGGATAAGTCGCGCATCACATCAAGGAAGTAGTGTGCCGACTCGTGCATAAATGTGGATAAGTCTGCATTCTCGGTCAGTGTAATGCGCTTTCTTTTGGGATCGTAATAACCTCGCGGCCTTTGCTTCTCCATCGCCATCGAAGCAGGGGCTTGTATCTCATTGCCACCGACGATAACGATAGCGTGTTCGCTGGGAGCGTCAGCCGTTTTAGCTATAGGTGTGTTTCGTCGTTCCTCTGCTGTCAGGTCTTTGCGAGCCTCAGTGTTACGGGCTTCAATCTCTCCAGCCAATGCCTTGTATACATGGTACGGGCTTTTAAATTGACTCTCTCGATGGACTGTTTCAGCTCTTTTCCCTCTTCGCTTTATTTCCTCTAACGGCTCCAACTTCTTGCGCATCTTGCTTGATTCTCGGACAAGCGCGTCAACCATGCCTTTTGTAGATCGAGTATCATCTTTGAATTTCTGCAATGAATCGGGATCAATTTTGGACTCAAACAGCCCGGCGGCCTCCATTGCCATATCAGCAATAAATGCACTACGCTTTCTAAGTTTGTGTCGTTTTGGTATTTCGTAGAACTTATAGGACAGGTTGTTTGCAGTTACATCACCTTTGAACTCAGGCTCGTATATCCACTGCATATTATTACGGATATGCTTAAACACCCCCGATGGTGACGCGCTGTGAGCGTACTTCCTTAATCGCTGGGCCGAGTCATACATCATTGCATCACGGGCCATCTCAGAGGCTTTTTTAGCCCCCTTGATCTTCCATCCGTTGATGGACTCCCATGTCTTTTGCTGATCTTTTGTGCCGAGCTGTAAAGTATTTAGCGCAGCTTTAACGGATGCAATGAATTCTTGATTTGAATTACCACCAGAGGCGAAGCCTTCTTCTAGCTGGATAGCGTGTTGCAGCTCGTGGAGAAGTATTGTCCGAACCTCGCCAACAGGGTTATCTTCACCTATGGCGATACGGCCTTCATGTCGATAGAACGTGGCTCCCGTACCCTCTCGCGGAGTAACCTCTATATCCTGAAGATGCGGATAAGCAAGGAATAAAACAGGATGGCGCATAACATCAGCAACATTAACCCGCTCGGTTGTGCCTTCCATTCCAAGTAATTCTTTTGATATGCCGCCTAAAGCCGATCCAGTGACCTCTTCGTAAATATCACCCCATGTTCCCTCGGAGACTTTGAACGGTGCTTTGATCGTTGCGCCATCATCGGATATTTCATAGCGCCACATAGCGTCAACGCCGCGATGCCAGCCTGTCTCTCGCCTGATTGTTTCCATGCTCATCTTAGCGCCGTGCATTTCCTTTGCTCGCCGCAGATTGCCTAGATCACTGAGGCCTGATTTCTCGCCAGCGAACTGCTCAAGAATATCCATCTTCACATCATCTGACACAGCTTCGCCGTTGATGTTTTTGATAGTGACTATATTTTCTGCGCCGGGGAATATGACGTAGTTTCGAGTGCCATCACCTTCTTGGCGAGAGCCTTGATCTAGGTATTTAATACCGGGGATGCCTAGCTCTTTGAACTCAAAGCTCGCATCTTCAGCATTTTGATGCTTGCGAACCCTGCTGTAATAAAACTCCCCCGCCGTACTGAAATCTTCATTAAAGGAAGCCAATGAAAACTGCTGTTCTAGCGCAGCTATTACGCCTTCCGATTGCTCGCTTAAAGGCTTATCCCAGTCAAGCATCAACTCCACAGCAGAGTCGTCAAGATCGTACTCGTAGAGAAAGCTCTCTTGATCCTTGTACAGTGCTTCTATTTCGTCGATTGCCTCGCTTGCCGCTTCTCTGAAGTCTTCGTCGTAATCATCTTCATCACGATACCGCTCACGCAATTCAGTAGGTGTTTCGTGCTGCATCGCATTTTCATAGACTTCCATGTGAGTGTACATTTCGCTATTGCTATAGCGGTCGTAAGCCTCTAATAGCTTTTCTTCGTAATCAAAATCACGCGGGGAATAGGATTTCGCCGTGTTAATATTCTCAGCAACGTAGTGCCCATAACCATAAACCTGAGCGCCCTCACCCGTACCGATGAAGCCAGCGTCTAACACGCCACTATGGCGTGTTGGCGATCCTTGGAATACCGGCTGCTCTAAGCGATTCACAGTGCCGCCTTGAGCCTCGATATTCGAGGCTAGGCTATCTATCTGTTGGTCGATAAAATCAAGTACAGAGGCCACAGCGTCCGCCTCAGCCACGCCCGACTCAACCATGCTTTCAATGGCAGACTTATCCCGGTCGCTTAACGCATCACCGAACTTTTCAAAGCATTTTGATAGAGCCATTACACACCGTTATGTTTTAAAGACGTACTCTTGTGAGCTAAGACAGTTGTGCTGTTGTGGGCAAGGCTGGTGCTGTTATGTTTTAAGCTGGTATCGTTGTGCTTCATGGTAAACCCTTCTGATTAGTGCACGTGTTTAGCAGTAACGCCGATCATGGTTCCGTTTGTATCTTTAACGACTTCAAAGTGTACGTCTTGTGGCTTGGTTTTGTGCTCCATAATCAGCCTGGCTAGCTCCACAGTATCGACATTGCCGTCCTTTACCGCAGCAGCCACGACTTTCGCCTGCCTGTCCATCGCTTCAACCTGCATTTTAACAGTTTCACACTGGAACTCAGCTATTTTTGCCAGCCCAGCGACGATAGACTCAACGCCATCGACCACAACAGGCACAACGTCTTTCTTTAACTTAGCGCCGCCAGCCTTCATTTCTAAAAGCTCGGCCATGCTTATCGTTCGCTTATCCACCGATACAATTCCTTATCTGTTCAACAGCGTCACGGCGCTGCATCATTGCTTCAAATTTGGCCTGCGCGCTTTCGGTCGCCTCTACTGTCTCGCCTGTTTCCTCGATTGTCACTTCTTCTACGACCTGTATGTCGCTGAAATCTTGCTCTGAGGCTACAGGTAGTGGCTTAATGGCATCGCCTATCGCTTGTGTCAGCGCATCAGGGTCAGCAACCTCTCCCAAAGCCGTCAGTATTTCCTCGTTCGTCATGGTATCAATATCAATACCAGCTTGGTCGATGGCATCACCAAGAGTGTTAAGGTTGGACTGTAAGCTTTGCAGATCTGTATTCTCATTACCCATTGCGTAGACTGGATCGCCACGCAGTTCTGCTGCCACAGCATCTACCACGGCCTGCTCAGTCCTTTCGGTGATGTAGCCCGCTTCCATCAGGTACTCAGCAGCACCGTCGAGCGTATCGCCGCCTTCTGTAATCACTCGCTTGAATCGACCATCTTTACCTTCATCAACATCTAACGCAGATAGCTCACCACCAATATCAGTAATACCACCTTGCGACATAATGTAAGGGATGATCGACTCGCCAAATATATCGGCGTTTTGCGGCACGTCACCATCACGCATCATATTGATTAACGTGTCAGCCTCAGTGACCGCCTTCATGCGCTTTTGTAATCGCGGGTCAACCTCACGACCAATAGAGGGGAATTGCCGCTTGAGTAAATCCATAGGGGTTAAGCCTTGGGCTTTAATGCCCGGCCTATCTGCCCATGTTTTAAAATGCGCTTCCCATACAATTGCATTGGTCTCAGCCGTAGACCGATCTGTACTTATCGCTAATTGCTGGCCAAGAATCTCGTTATATACTTCTGTATTCTCGACTCTATCCTCATGGCTTTGCTTGGTTAGCTCGGCAATGTTGGCTTGAATATCTGCGCTCTCTAGCTCTCCCTGAGTTAGCGCATCAGAATTCATCGTTATATGGGCTGCTAATCCAGCCTGCAAGTCTGTACCCACAATGTCGGTAGCGTAGACCTCGATAGGTATTTCTATCCTGCGGCCTTCTTCAATGGCAGACTCTATCTGATCTTTTATATCCTGAGCGGCTTTAAAGTCATCGCCTACCAGGATGTTCTCGCCTTGATACATACCTTGGAAGTAAACGTTTGCGCCTTCCGCATCAAGATAGATGGTATCAGTGACACCTTCCTCGCTCATCTTCGCAATCAGTTCGCGGAATTTCTCAGGATTACTTTCGCGCAAGGCTGATTGTTCAAGGTATTGGTTTAATTCTTCTAGCTTTTTCTGTCCGGCTTCTGATCGGTTAATCAATGCGCCAGCACCAGAGGCGATACCTATTTGCGTACCACCGGCAACCAGTGTTGATACAAAAGTGACTGCCTGCCTTCTCGATTGAACCTCTGCCTTCTCGCGCAAGCCAACTGCGTTTTCTAGCTCCTCATCAAGCCCGTGCGCGTAAGCATTTAGACTTTGAGTGAACGTGGCTATCTGCTCTCCTGTTAGCTCGCCAATAGCGAACTTTGAAATAGCAGACTTCCACCCAGGCCCCAATGCTTTAACCATTTGACTAGCGGGTATTAGCTCAGTAAGAACCTCGATGCTAGCATTAGTGCCTGCGTAAAGAGATGCTTGGCCATGCTCTAGCCCTTCTGATCGAGCCTCGCCATAAGCGCCAAATCCTTCAAACGAACCCATACCAGCAAGCATGGGAACTGGCGACCTTGATAACAATGTGGCCGCAAATAACGGAGCTTGCACCGAAAGAGAATGAATGCCACCCCTAATACCTTCTTGCAGGATGCTTAAATCTTCCGGGGTCAACTCTGCTATCTTTTCTTTGCCAGCTTTGATCTCACTGAACAGCGATGCTTGCGCGGCTTCTTTCGCATCAGCCAAATCGCCATCATTATCAATGCCAAACTCAGCAGCCAAACTACGACTTAACATTTGCTGCTCAAGCATTGATATGCCAGGAGGGAATACACTTGCCGGTATCAGATTATCAACACGATCAGACGTGGAGTCAGTAGCGCCAACTCTCACGCCTCGACCAGCTTGCTTGAATGACTCACTAATCGATCCGCCAAGACCTTTGAAAATACCCTCAATGTAGCTCAGGTTCTCAATATCCTTATGTGCCAACCGTGCAAAGTCAACATCCTGAAAGGCTGCCCTGGTTGTAGGCGATGCGCTTTTTATCCGATCAGCCAAATCTACCGCTTCAATGTCGTCAGTCTTGCGGCGAACAGTATCTAGCTGATAGCCGTGCTTCTTCGACAGGTCGTTAAACCGGGCTTCCTGCTCTGGGTTTGAGTTTATCGTTTGGCGAGCAACACTATCATCATTAAATAACGCCTTGTCTGCTTTCTCAGGACTAAACGTCAGCGCGTCAATTTGTTGATGCCCAACAGCCCCCAGCTCCTCATCAGCTTTCAGTGGGTTAAAAGCCATTACCGAGTCCCAGCCTTATACGCTTCTTTGAGCGTTTTCGCATTGATAGTGCCGCCTCGCGACTCCAAGTAATCCCACACGCCGGGGATTTCCGCCGCAGGTATATCCAACTCATCGGATAGCTCAATAATGTTTTCGGTCGTAAGAACCTCGTAAGCTGGGCCTTTTTCAAGACTGTCATATATCCAGCCCTTAGCAACCAGAAGATCAAATGTCGCCGTGACTCCTTTAACAAGGTCTTGTTGCTCTAGCTCATTCGGCTGACGGTCTTTCTCGTCAACAAATTGAGACACCGCCTTGTCATACGCCGCATAATAATTATCGACGCGCTTCTTATTGTCTTCATCAAAGTCTTCGTTTACATCAATACCAAACCCTGCCAACTGAGTGCGAATAAGATCATTGGCCGACCTTGTTACGCTTGGCTCCTGCATTGAATTGCGGCTTTTCATCACCATGGCAAAACTTGTGTAGTCCATGTGACCTTTCAGCGTATCAACATCGACCTTTAGCTGCTCATCAACAGACAGATTGTAGTAATTACTCGCCAGCCATGCGCTATCGTTGTGCTGAATAACGCCAGTGCTTCTTGCGATATGCTCATTACCGATTAAATCCCACTTGCCGTGAGACTTTAGATAATCCTCATCTTCTTGACTAATGCCGTCAATACCTTCGCCGCCCCACACTTGCTCAATAGAGCGCATAACAACGTCATTGGTCTTAACCCTTGATCTCTCGCGGGTTTCTCCCACACGAGCGTTGAAGCGCCTGACTAGCGCGTCTTCTTCCTTGCCTTCGTAATTCTCGCGGATGTATCGCTTTCCCGCCTTCTCATCCATGCCGAACTGAAGAAAGTGCTTCTCTGTAAGCGCCTGGTGGCGAGCTGTTTCCTGTTCATTGTCTATTTTCAGCTTCAGTTCGCTTGCCATGCTTTCGATAATCTCACCATCGTTCTTATCAAGGTACTGACCTGCTTTATCAAACTCTTTACGCAGCATCATGTTTTCAACTGCGCTTCCGTGCATTGAGGACAGGTGCTTCTCGACTTCAACCTCAGTTTTTTCAGGCGGCCAGCCTTCTCGCTTTGCTAGATTGGCAAACGATGCTTTAATTTGATTGCTGTAAATAGCACTCTCATCAGGATTAGCAGCGCCATCCATCTGCGCTGCTTCAACCAAAGCCCTGTCTTGATCGCCAAGCCACTGAGTGCGCTCACCCATAGAGTGACGCGCCATACCATCGCTATCTCTTTGCAGGTATTGCTCGACAGACTCCTTGAATAGCCGAGACTGCCTATTCGACAAGCCCTTACTTAATTCCTTTGAGTTATCACGAAGCTCTTTCTCAATCTCACCGCGACTATCATAAGCAACACGACCTTTCCTTGTGTAATAAGCATCCTCATCTGAGAATAATCTATTCCTTGAGAAGTTACGCTGGCTCGTCATGCGCTCTTTAACTACAGCGGCATCGTCCTCGTCCTGAGCCTGCTCCATCACCCCAGCAACATCGCTTAAACCAGAAGCTAAAGCGGTGAAGTCTGCTCCACGACTATCTAAGTTCTGCAATGGAGTACGCAATGCCCGGCTTTGTACTTCCGGTGTTTCGTAGGTTTGTACTTTAGGCATAATTATTTACCCGTAATATTTCTTCCACTGCCCGCCAACCTGTGAGCCTGTGGATAATAAAGTGCTGCCGGCGGCAAACTTGCCCTTTTGCCTTGCTAGCTTGCCCTCAGCGCGACTATTGACAGCCGCGACCTTGTGACCATAAGCCTCGGTCTCTGCATTTGACCGCAATGTCATCGCATCAAGCTCACCCATTTGTGCAGTATCGCCGATAATATCCAAAGCAGAGCCAGAAATATCACGACCACTAGCGCCAAAGGCTGCCCGTTGATCTGATTTCATTTGTGCAACTCGCATGCGATGGCGCTGCTCTTCCTGCTGGCCGCGCTGCACGGCATTTTCAGCCATTCTGTTTTGCACAATAGCGTTGTTCTTGCCGACCTGTTCCTGGTATTTACCTTGCTGATATTGCCCATAAGCTGAAAACAGCCCGGATGCAGCAGTGACCGCCATAATTGCCGGGGGATTACACATTATCAATCACCTTATCCATAACTCGCCTCATCTCAAAAGGATGGAATAACTCGCCATTAATACCAGTAGGCTCAGAAGGCATTATCTCAAATCCCAGCCACTTCAACCATCTAATAGAAGCCTTGTTTCTAGCATCAACTCTATTTTGTAATACGGGGTAATAAGAAAGCATCTCATCGACTACTGGAGCGCAGCCGGATATAAACCACTTTCTAATTTGCCTGATCTGATCTGTGCCCAATAACCACGGAGAGCCTTTCCCGCTTAATGCGGATATAGGCGCAACCCCAAACATAAGGCAGGGAATGCCATCTATCATCACCGTCTTGCACATAGTCGATACCTGCAAGCCTCTACTCAATGCCTCCAAAGGATCAGAACCGCTAGCCTTCAACTCTTCTTTGTCACCATCACGCATCATCATCGCAATATATCGCACATGAGTAGCGTTAGAATCAACGATATTAGCCACTAATATCAATCTCAGGGATTATCGCAAGGATAGTCGCAGGTAGTGGATAGCTTTGGCGGACGTATATTTGCCCGTAATCACTCCAGCCAGGGGATACTTCAATTAATTTCTGAGCTGTAATTGGTGATATGTTGTTGTAGTTCATTGCTACAGTTCTGTCTTTAATGGCGTACAAGCTGTTAGCATCAGCACCAACGCTTAATCCTCTAGATTCTAGCGTCCTGATGCCCACTCTAGCGATTTGCTTCCTCCTGCTTTGCAATACGTCCTTCGGATGAGATGCTTCCAGTGTTTGAATATCGCAGTTGTATGGCATCCCAATATGAACCTCTGACCCTTCTACAGGTAAAGTCACATCGCCGTCAGCAGAGACAACCAAACCCTCAGCGACATTACCATCGACCAGCGCCACCACTGTCTCACCTGCTAAATGGCGAAGGTTGCTTATACTCGTCGTGGAATACTGCACCGTACCACCGCTAACATACGTCGTATAGCCTGTTGAATCTACATCATCGCCGTTAAAATTTTTCAGAGTTATATCATCACCAGACACGGCGCCGACCTTAAACTGGCGATCATTCAACTCAGCCATGCCAGCAATAGATCGAATCCAGAAAACCTCGCCTACTACCAACGCATGACTTGTCGCAGTTATCACGCAAGCAGCAGCCTTAGTAGCCGCTGTGACGATATAGGAAACCCCGCTATAACTAAGTCCGCTATCTACATGGAATGCGTCCCGGATGTCGGTAAACAAGCCCTCGTGAAGCCTCTCGACGTATCTCTTGTCTGTGCCGTTAATCGTCCGTTTTACTACAACATAAACAATATCCTCATTGCCTTCTGATATAGAGCAAATAGACTCAAACGCACCATCGGTAACGTGCTTCGCCCATGCGTAAACATTGTGCTCACGAAGATAGGTTAGCGACAATAGAACGCCGTCATCACGAACAGCCCAGACAATCGAGTTAGGTTCCTGCGCGTAACACCATTCGCATATTTCAAAGCCTTCAAATAAATGCCTTGCCAATACACTCAGGTCATCACCGACATAACGGTCATCTTCAAAGGTGTATTTTAAATCACGAATACGACTACCTTTCTCCTGAATATATAACGCAGTCTCTCCCACTACCAAGGGAGGAACATCGGAGCAACCTCTAAAACCTTGCGACCTAAAATTGGTGTTCTCAGGGGTTAGTATTCCGTCTTGATCCGCCGTGACCTTCCATTCGCCACCCGATGTGAAGATAAGCAGCTCATCAAGTGAAATTAGATGCCTGATCTCATTCACTTGCCTTGCTGAAATGGTCGCCTCTATCGAATCATCTGATCGAGTAGGCCGGGACTTGTCCATGTTGTCAAAGTCACCCGTGCGCGATGCCCACAGTGTTTGCAAATTAGTGGTCGTTGATCCAAACCACAACCGTTGTTGGTGATACGTCACACAGCCTGGTCGATTATCAGCAGTGCCGAAGGGGTTGTTTGCCAGCGGAGGCGTGACAGACATGTCAGGGCCAAAGTTATAATCTTTAAACACCGGAGAAGCTGGATCCGCAGCCTCGCCAATCCATCCAAATATCCCAGAAGTAACGCTATATTCTTTATATACGTTATAAAACGCGGCCCCAGTAGCTTTCGACCATGTAATCTCATTGCCGTATGTAGTGCTTAAAGCATTAATGACAGCAGATGCGACAATAGCTGACGCGACCGACTCATCGCCCGTATCATCAACAGATGTGACCACATATCGATATTGCTTGTCTGGTGATCCAGAAGCCGTGCCGGTTTGAGTTACGGCAAGACCTGTTGGCGGTGACAAGTTAGATGCGAAGGTGACCGTCGATAGCGTCCATGCGGAATGACCTGTTCGTGATAGCTCCTGTATGGCGTTATCCCGGTGTGTAATTGTCATCACATCAGCAGACTGAGTAAACTTCAAAAGAGCAAGGTCAGCCTCAACGAAAGGCGTGACTAAAGTATAGATGCGCCCCGACGTTCCACCTGATGTATATGCCGCGTAACCCGTGCCATCTTCACCATCTAAAGTGTAAGCATTAGCACCAGTGACAGTAATTCGAAAGAACCTGTTATTAATCTCCGTCATCCCAGCAATGTCAGAAATATAAACATCATCGCCAGTAGTGTAGCCGTGGGCTGTAGACGTTATTGCTATAGGGTTGGCCTGTGTCGCGGCAGTGATAACTTTGTCTGCTTCCAGAACCATCGCGCCATTACGGACAACTCTCATAGCTAGATTAGAGAATAGTAAGGCGTATGCCTGTTCGGTATTAAACTGGAAAGGTATTAGCCGGTTGACTTCTGTATCGTCGATAACTTCATTGACGTACTCAAAACCGGATCGAGTAGTAATGCCGCCTTGAGAAAGTACAAACCAGTTCTCACAGTGAGCTAGACCTGTTTGATACTTCTGAAGATCGGCATGAGAATGGAGTGAAGGAGATAATTCGCCGCCAGATAATGCAGTCTGAATAACGCGGGGCATTAGTACCTCCTATACGCTAAATCGCCGTAGAAGTAATCACGGTCAACAGCCCCATGACGCGCTTGAATTGACCGAGGCAATCGCTGTCGCCCATCCTCTGCTTCATTCTCTGAATGCACGATAGCTTCCTGCATTACTCGATTGAACGCCGCCTGAGCTTGATCCCGATACTTCGACCCACTATCGCCACCAAGGACAATAGCGAGATCAATTGCTAACAACCATGCAAGCGCTTGAATAAATATAGGATCGAAGAGACTCACATCCGTAGCTGATGCCGTATAACTTACATAAGACTCTTCGTAATCAGTAAGAATCCTGCGCGACCCATCATCACCCATAGCCACTTCAAAAGGGATAGGCTCATAATCGATGCGAGGCGTAGCGATACCCGTACCTGTAACGATATTCTTTCCAGACTCGGGAGGGATAATGTAGTGCAAGCGCAAGCAATCGTTTGGGTAGTCGAACATATACAGCCATTCATCCGGCGTTTCGGACTTCAGGCTTAATGCTCGCGTAACCTTAGCGAATCGCCATGAGTACATGGTTAACAGGTGTTCGCGTGTTGTGTCGTACAGCGCAGAGCATTCAACCGAAGAGGGAGACCCCTCAGTTAGATCGCTGATCTTTGCCGCTCTAACTCGACCAAGCGCCAGATTACATATCGCTACCGAAGTGGAAGCCATTAGATCACATCGGCATTAGCTTGGTTTTCTGTATTCTTCGATGCGCGTTTTACAGGCTTTTTAGATTTAGCCTCAACCGCTCGCATAGCTTCCTGCTCATCAATCAATATCAAATCCTCGGGCAAAGGGTCGATAGCCTTGCTGGTAGTGATAGTGCTGTGCTTTCCACCAGGCTCACAAAACACACCATCATAAAACCGTGGCTTTGTTACTGTATATCTAGGCATAAAAACTCCAGATAAAAAGGCGGGTTTTACCCCGCCTGATCATTAACGGTTAGATTGATGGCCCATAGTGATGCCAGCAGTTGCCGTGCCAGCCGTGGTAGTGGCTGTACCGATAACATACTTGATTCGCACATACTGCTCTGTACCGTAAGGCACATGCTGCGGAAGCAAATAAGTACCAGCGACAAGCGCCGCCAAGGCAAAGGTAGAACTCACCACTAAATCAATCGGGCTGGTAAAAACCTCATCAGTGGCCGTCTGTAGTGATACCGTCATTGTCGCAGCGCCGCCAGATGTAACGGTCTCCGTCAACTGACACAACAGCTCAACCGCATAGCCTTTACCGAGATCGTGTTGAATGCCGTTAGGCGCATCAACAGAAGTGGTATAGCCGGGGTCGCCAGCCAGATTAAGAATGTCGGAGTAGTAAGTACCTGCCGTTTGAGACAGATCTTGGTCGTCGGACATTAACGTTAAAATATCAAGAATCATAATAATTCTCCAGTTGTTAAGCTACTACAGCTTCAGTGTTAATAAGGGCATCGCATTCTCGCAACGGCATACCGCGATACGACATAACTTCTCGGCCTTCGACTTCACGAGTAGTGATTCGATTCGCGCCGGGAGTAGTTGTGCCGCCTGATGTTGCAGAAGTGGGCGTGGTTTGCGCATCCAATGCTTCCAATACGTCGGAGTTTGCATAGATACAGGCTTTACCACCGCCAATCTGACGTTGCTTCAATGCCCAGTAACCTTGACGGAGCAAGGCGAACATATCAGTTGTGCCAGCATTCATCGCACTTACATCGACGTTAGCGATACGGACAACATAGCGCCAGTCACGAACAGACAAACCGCAGTCCCAGTTAAACTTCTCACGGTGAACGTCATACAACGAGCCATCAGAAACTTCTTTAGTCGTCTTGCCTTTGTCTTCACGACCCAAGCCAGCCTTAGTGCCTTTAGGGTAGATGCCGTGAACAGTTCGCTCACTCCATACGACCATCCAGATCGAAGTGTTATCAGAGCCAGCGCCACCAGCGTTGATAATCTGCCCGCCATTCTCAGCGCTCAAGTCATTAAAGCGTGGAGCTAATCCGTGGAATTGCTCAGGATCAGCATTAGTGTTGCCATAAAAGACAGCAGTTGCCATTTGACGGTTCATTCCCTCAAGGAACGCACGAGCTTCGTTAAGACGGAACCGAGCTGGGTTACCAGACAGATCAATCAACTTAGAATCAACCTCGGACCATGCTTCCAGCATACCGCAAGTATCTTCTACCTGTGTATTGGTTGCCTTGGAAGGCTGAACGCCTTGGTACAGTCGTCGCCATGTAGCGGAAGGAATACCAGACCGGATGGTGGTCAGGTGCTTCGTGCCGTTGTTAGCCTCATAAAAAGGCATATCCATGAGGATCTGGTTCGTGTCGTTAAGGATTTCGACAATATCAGTAACGACATTGCCTTGCCCATCCATTTGCTTAGATAAATCAGCAAGGGTTGGGTAGTTATTGCTAAGAGTGGCCATTGTGGCCTCCTATTCAGTTAGTAGACAGATTAATTTACAGCAGTTTCATTCGGGTACATTCGATTCTCTATAACCGATTCATCTGATGCGATACCGCTTGAGCCTGGTTGATCTTCGGCAAGTGCTCGGCCAACAGCTAAAGCAAACTTGAACATTGCAGGGTTATTACCCATGCCGGTACTCTCCATCAACTCACTCAATTCTGGAGACCCCAGCACTTTTATAGCGTTTGCTGCTATACCTGTATTTTCCTTGAACGCATCACCACCAACCTCACTATCGTTTTTCAACTCAGAGGCCCAATCATCAAGCTGCTTTGTGAAGGCCGTTTGTTGCGCCTCCGCATGGCTTTGCACCTGCTTGGCATAAGCATCGGTAATAGAATTAGCTTGCTCTTGAGAGAGATTAAGCTCTTTGAACATAGGGCTAATGGCATCAGCCATACCTTTGTCCATCTCCATACCTTCCGGCATAGCAAACTCATACTCTTCTGGAGCTACCGCTTCTGTAGTTTCACCTTCGGCTTTACCCTCAGACTCAACACCTTCTGCCTCGCTAGTTACTTCGCCAGTTACAGCTTGTTCGCCTTGTGCACCATCCGTAAGAAGAGTGCCTTCAGCTCCCGTTTCCTGAGTTTCAGTCGTGGTATCGATGTTAGTCTGTCCACCTGTTTCGTCAGTCATTGGAATTCCTTTATTCTATTGGTTCATTAAATTTTGGTTTAAGCAGTTCAAACGCTAAATCCTGATTGACCGCTGCCATATCCGACCAAATCTCCCTTGCAAAATCTTGCTTGCCACTCAGCCAATAACTTTGACTATTCCCTGTAAATGTAGAGCGGAACATACCTCCCTTTGAAACTATATCGGACATTACTCGCTGGAAAGAGGGGAGTTTTAACAGCTCAGCACGATCATTGTGCAGTTGTTGCTGCTTATCTCTCTCTCGACGCAGCGTAGCTTCGCGCTCTGCAATCTGATCATTAGTTTCATTGCGAGCCATTAAGCTGCCCCACTAATAGCATTCAATGCACTATCTTCGTTAGCCACATCGGTTTCACTCAATGTTTTAGCGCCTTGTACCGCCTGATCAGCCATAGCGGCCATCTGAGCCATTTGCGCCTGCTGCTGCTCTTGATCGTAAGACTCTGCCGCCTCATCGTCTGAGCGTATCAGCTTAGGTGATGCACCCTTAGCTTTGGCGTAGTCATCAACTGCTTGCATAGCGTCAACCTTGTGTCGCGCTTCTGGCCATACCGCAGCCAGGTTGCCAGCAAACGCCATAGTCGCCTCGGTTGACTGTGTTGAAATAGCCCTCTGCGCTTGAGCAAGTACGCTAATGTATTCAATCTCAAGGTTAGCGCCTTCCAACTCAGGAGGAGGGGGTGGCAATATCCCCGCTCTTTCAGCAATAGCAAAGGTGCGATCAATAACTGGATCAAGTGTTTCGTTGTTCAGTCGCTCAAGAACAGGGCCTAGCATGAGCATCTTCTCTTCTTTGCGCTCTGCAATCTCTGTTGCCGTGATCTCTCGACGGTCAATATCGGTCAGCATTAAGAATAAATCAGCGTAGAAGAACCGATTGATCCGGCTTTCCTTTGTCGTAATCTTATCCATCAAGCCAGACTGATCGAATCGCACATCATAAACCGATGACAGCCCAGGCTTACCGCTTTGCGCCATGTTGGGCACATACGTAATGCCACCAGCAATTAAATCGGCTCCAGACTGCTTAATCGACACATCACCCACCAACGGAGGGTTGTGCGACTTCTCTTGAGCTATCGCTGCATCAAGCTCGTCAATCTGAAGTGACTTATTCGAGGATAGGCTGTCAATCCCTGGGTAGCTTGTAGCGTATACATCCTCTGCCACTACAGACCACCGAGCAGCCATGAAAGGCTTCTCTCTAAATCCTGAGATCAACAAAGGCTTATCGCCATCTCCACCTTCTTCAAAGTAAGAAGAGGAATAGGCAAAGTCTTTTGCTAGTGGTGACTCATGATCTCTATTCGTGTTTGGCTCTATTGCGTGGATAATATTTAGTTTTGAATCCAAAGAGCCTGTAGACCATAGGTTCTGCACTGACTGACTACACGCATCAAGGCCAAACCGTTTTACAGTCTCGCCGACAGTTGCCCGATACTCTCGATACATAGTGTCAACATTGCGCCGACCATCCATGCCGAGCGAAAACGACCCAATGGTATAAGGCTCAAAACGGACAACGTTCTCGTAGTCTTCATAAAGACCCATGCAGGTCGTGCCGAAGATGCCTTGCTCAAGATAGATATTATAAATCGCGTTGTAGAAGTTAGACTTAGCGAAGATGCGCAACATAATACGACGCACATCATCTAACCATATTCTGACAGGCTCGTACTCATCCATCTCAGGATCAGGTGCACCCAATCGAAACCAAGGGCGAGCAGGAGAGGTAATACCAGCCATCATTCCGCTAGCTAGTGTGAACGCTGCCTGTTTGGGAGTCTCGTTATATAATCGCTCATTGCGACGGTGTACGGCTTCATCGCCGTTATCGCCATCGCCAGGCAGAAACCTTCCGCGAGAACCTAGAACGAAATCACTCAACTCTCTCCAGTCGCCAGAATATCTATCACGCTCTGCTCGAAGGGCTTGACGACGACTGAAGATCCGCTCTTTGTTCGACTTGTAAGGCATATTAGCCGCCTAGTAATGTCTTGCCGGTATTAGCAGGACCAGACAATCCGCCGCTGCCGGTGAGAACGGTAGAGCTTCGGCCTGATGCCGCTCGCTGACGATCTTTCTCACGACCGTACACGCCTTGCACATCCTTGTCGGCATAAGTGGGTGGCGCTGCGGGAGGGGGTGGCGGCTTTGGCGGCTTGCTGCTGGAACACATAAGAGTGATTCTCGTATGAAAGTGTAATTTTAAAACAATAGGTGGCTACTATCAACCTTACCGGCCTAGTCTTGCTTTGATTGGATTGTATTGTTTGGCCTCATACTGCCTAGCTAGATTGATAGCTCTTGTTGTTTTTGTTGCAATTGGTAGCGCAAAGGTAATAGCCAGCGCATCTAAATCTCCTGGCGACCTTCCCAGCACCTCCCTCATATCCTCCTTTGGCATTAATTTATACTTGCCATCCAGTGTTGGCACTGTTTCTGTGGCGATCAACTCATCATAAAGACTCTGCTCATCAGGTATAGCTCCGCCCTGCTTCAGCCAGTCGCGGGCCTCAATATACATTTCCGCTCGCTTGTTCATGCAATCCGGCCTACCTGATGCAGAGCTAAACCAAACAATATTCCACTCGCGGCCCATTGTGCGCCCCGCAGAAACAATACCAGTACCATAACCTCCATCGATATTCACCGCGTCCGCTTGATACTCATCTTCGTATCGAGCCAGAAGATTAGCCGCTTGTATGTCATTATCATTCTTTGGATGACGAGCGAGCACTTTATACATAAGCCCTTGCCGTAATCCGATAACCAGCTCATCGTCGCCAGTCCATGCGGGATCGCAAGCAATAATAACCGGGGCAAAGTCGTACTGGTCTTTTCTTAAGCTCCTGCCAAATGCCGCGTCCACGTCTTTCGTATCAAATAATTGGTACATGGACTGTGACGGGAACTGCCCTCTGCATCGAACCTTAAAGAAGTCGCTCTCCTCTCCATACTGCTCGACCCAGCGATCAAAAAGACCTTTATTAGTGCCCTCTACATCTCGGCTGTCAATATGCCTTGTATGCCAAAACTTGCTGTACTTCCTAAAGCATTCTCGAAACCTGCCGTTGTTCCTTGTAGGATTCCCGAAAGCTATCCATATAATCTCTGTTCCCTCATCTGTTAATGCTCCCTCTACCACCTCCCATATAATATCGTCTATCGAGCTAGCCTCGTCGAAGATGACTATCAACCGCTTGCCCTCATTGTGCAGGCCAGCAAATGCCTCTGAATTATCTTTTGACCAAGGCGAGAAGTCGCAACGCCATGATCTAAGATGCTCGGGATCAGTTGAATGGATTGCTGTGGCTGTTGTTTTAAACCAATCATCTGTTATAGCAAGTCGCTGCCATTTTGTTACTTCTGGGACTGTTTTGGTTTTTAGCTGAGTGTCTGTATTTGAAGTGCAAACAATGCGCGTATCCTCGCAGGTGTCTAGCCCCCACCTGGCAATCATCCCAATAAGCGCGCTCTTACCAATACCGTGTCCTGATGCCACCGCTATCTGACATGGCTGGTGACGCGTATCAGGATTGCGCAGGTGGCCGCCGATTATATTTAATGTATCAACCTGCCATTGCCGAATATTCTTCCCTTCTAGCGGCCCCTCCTCATCCCACGCGTAAGAATACATCGCATGGCCATACGGGTCGTGCGTGAATGACGCAATGTCCTCGATTAACGATATTTCATAACCTGTACTACTTTCCGGCACGCTTCCGCGCCTTCGCTAAAATTCCAGCGCGATCAACAACCTCAACTGTGCTTTTCTCATTAAATGCTTGGACTGTAATGTGCTTGCCTACCAACTCAAGCGCTTTAAGTTTATCGAAGGTCTTTAACTTTAACCTGTCAACATTAAATGTTTCATCTCCATCATTTTTAGAAATCGTATCAACCACATACTCACTTATACAGTACCAGTCATCATCCGTAGCCGCGCTAAAATCATAGACAGCATTGCCTTTGTCGTCAGTCTTAATAAATGAATATAAATTAAAATCAGCCAGCAATGCCGCTCGCTTTAACACCCATGCAGCATCTATTCCCGCGTCTTTTGATGCTTTATCAATAATCTCTTTTATTACTCTAGCCATGTGAGGTCGATTAAATAAGTCGGCGGCTCTACGATGTACAGTTCTTGGCACCATCTTCTTTGTGCTATAAGCATGGCGGTAAGCATCAACCTTCGACCTATGCACGGCATAATGATCGATGGCCTTCTGCTCTTTTGCCGTTCTTTCCTTAACCATGCCTAATTTATGCCCCGTTATTTAATCATTTCCATGTAGGCCGCCGCCAATATCAACAGCAACTCCTCCTCTTCTCTTGCTTGCCTCTCTAGCCAGTTCGAAGGGGTCGCTCCTCTGAACCCACCTCCTACTCTTGGTGCTAAGGGTCTTGCTATAACACCGACTGGCGCACCTGTTATCCATACCCCCATCGACTGCAATAGTGTGATGCCGGGTGTGGCTACAAGTACAGAAGGGTTTCCGCCTGTTATCCATACGCCTGTAGCCTGCAATAGCGTGATGCCGGGTGTCGTTGTTGCGACAACCTTGCTTAGTGGTATTACTCCTTGTAGTGCTAGGAGGTCACGCAGACCGCCTGCCATATTACGTGGTATC
>JQIA01000307.1_pt1 | contig 24036 bp, 19 predicted proteins | sample 811431 | NCBI WGS metagenome assembly JQIA01 (sample SAMN02998118, study PRJNA258478) | marine sediment metagenome | biome: marine; feature: seafloor; material: sediment; isolation source: oil-polluted sediment collected from 3 locations (0.5 km, 0.7 km and 0.9 km)... | place: USA: Gulf of Mexico ...
TACCCCAGCCTGCAAATCGGTTAATAGGCCAGAAAACAAACTGCCCATCATGCATATAAATAACCGGATACCGTGACGTACCATTTTTCTGATAGCCGGGAGGAAGCCAGACGTCAACAGTCCGTGGCTTTACATATTCTGACGGAAATATACCTAAATAATCTAACATAAGCGGCAATGGGGAGCCGGACTCTGTTACAGAATCCGGCTTTATTAAAAATAAGATTTATACAGGCATCATGGAATGAACAAATGTTAATGTGTCACGTACTTCATCCTTTAAAAAGCCTCTCAATCCTTCTTTCCAGGTTGGATCTTTCAGGTCTTCAATAATTCTGTCTGAAAATTCCTTTCTCATAAGCTGCTTAATAGGAATAAACGGTCTGTTTGGCGTATCAATCCATTGAACAATAAGTTCTTTTGCTCGTGGAATCAGGTTATCTTCTTCGACAATTTCATCAACCATGCCAATTTCAAGAGCTTTTTCCACACCAACCATTTCTGCAAAAAACATAACATCACGATATGTTTTCTCACTGTCAAGGCCATAACGAACCACCTGACTCTGAGCAATTGATAACGGCAGCCCTATTTTGATTTCACTCATACCCATTTTAATTTTAGGGTGATTTTTAACAAGACGGTAGTCAGAAGCAAAAGCCCAGATAAGCCCTGCTGCCGCACTGTGGCCATTCATTGCACAGATGACTGGTTTTTGACAGTTAAAGAAGTTCAAAAGGAGCTGCTCTTCTTCATCAAACCATTTAGTAATCTCATCATACTCTTTAAACGCAATAAAATCCGGGAGGTGAAATCCGCTTGAAAAGAAGCGACCTTCACCGGTAAGTACAATACCTTTCAATTCATCTTCAGTATTCACTCTTGTCACAAGTGCATCAATCTGTCTCAATGTATCGAGCGTAATCGAGTTTGTTGCACCATGATCCAGGGTAATGATAACAATGCCATCTTCAATTGTTTCTTTAATCATGTTATTATCTCCTTATATGTTCTGATTAAGCTTTTTTATAAAAAAACAAACCGTTAATATATTAAAAAAAAAAGAAAAAGTCCATCCCGACTTGTGATGCTTTTTCTTACCGGCAAAATTGAACTCTGTTATTATATTATAAAATGATACTGCCCTCAGGTGAGCACTCTGTTCCAGGCACCAGAAATAATTCAATTCATTTTTTGCAGAACCAGCAAAAAAATGATATTCACATACAGAACAAATAAATTTATCCAAAAATGGAAAAACAGGTTTATATATGTACCTATATCAAAAAAACAGTGAATACTTTGCGCAGATAGCCAACGAACTTATCCCGAATGGCAAGAAAGAACTTTCATGGCTGGGCGCAAAAAATATCAAAGAAGAATACAGAGGGCTAAGATTCAAAGCGGAAAAAGAAGCGCTCTATAAAATTAATTACAAGTCACGGCTTTCCACAAGGATACTCGCGCCCCTGTCAGAATTCAAATGCAATAGTCCCAATAAGCTGTACAGTGAAGGTCGGCGAATTCAGTGGGATGATTTCTTAACATTGGATAATACATTTGCCGTTTTTGCAAATGTGTCTGACAGTGCAATCAATAATTCACATTTTGCATCCCTTAAACTGAAAGATGCCATTGCCGATTTTTTTGTGGATAAAGTCGGCGAAAGACCAAATGTTGACGCCAGAAATCCTGATCTGTGGATAAACCTTTATATTCGTAAAGATTATGCCATCATCAGTATTGACACATCCGGAGGCAGTCTTCATAAAAGGGGTTACAGGGAAAAGAGTATTGACGCCCCAATGCAGGAAACGCTGGCGGCAGAAATAATAAACCTCAGTGAATGGGACACGGAACAACCCATCTATGATCCCATGTGTGGGTCCGGAACGCTTTTAAGTGAAGCTCTTATGTATTGTTCAAATACACCGTCCGGCTTTTTAAGGAAGAAATTCGGGTTTACTGCTCTGCCGGATTTTGACAATACGCTGTGGGAGGCAATCCTTGAAAAAGGGAAACGATTAATCGAAAAACCGGAAGAAGGACTGATCACCGGCAGCGACATTTCCAAGCAGGCTGTCTATGCAGCACGGGCAAATCTAATGAACCTTCCCGGTGGTGAAGCCGTAAAGGTTTTCAGGTCGTCATTTCAGGATCTCGAAAAAATTGAGGGTGCCCTGATTATCTCTAATCCGCCCTATGGGATCCGAATGAATCAGGAAGAGGATTTAGCCTCTTTTTATAAGGAATTTGGCGATTTTCTTAAAAATACCTGTAAAAATTCTACGGCTTACATCTATTTTGGAGAAAGGTCTTACATAAAAAAAATTGGACTGAAGGCCAGCTGGAAAAAACCGCTGAAAAACGGAGGCCTTGACGGCAGACTTGCAAAATATGAACTCTATTAAAAAAGTGGATCTTATAATTTCCGGGCAATTATTTTCTGATTTGATGTTCTAAACCCAAGCTGTATCGCGGCAAGATCTATTAACGTAAAAATGCCAAGGCACACCGGATTTTTATCACTAAAGAACCATCGCATCATTGATTTCTTCATACCGGGAGCCATATTGCGACTCAGCATCGCATGAATGCTGAATGCCCAGATAACAGGGGCAACAAGGCTGTGGCTTTTTATGACGTCCATATCATTTTTTACAAGAAGCGATGCCAGATTTTCCCGGTCAAATAAATGGAAATGCCTCGGAAAATAATAACCGCCCCAGCAGCCCTTATAAAAAAAACGCCTGTCATATCCTTTTTTGTCAGGCGTTTCTATACTTATATACCCACCAGCTTTTAAAGCCCTTACCAGTTTTTTTATTACAACATCCGGATTGACAACATGTTCAATCAGCTGGTTTAAAATAATAAGATCATATTTATTTTCTTCTGCAACAAAGGTTTCAACATTGGCCCTTTGGAGTTTCACGTTCGCTTCCCGGCATATGGCCTCTGTCTCAGGCGAAAACCTGAGATCAATCCCGCTGACTTCAATCCCCGGGTTGTTTAATTTAAGATCGATCAGAAGTGAGCCGTCGCCACAACCGACTTCAAATACGGATGTACCGGCCTTAAGATATTCCTTAATATGGCTTAACCGACGCCCGGTGACCTTCTGTTTCAGTAAAGAAATTAACCGTGATTTTTTTTTGGTATGCCGTCCTTCAAGTGTATAATAGTCTGACGGATATGCCATATGAATAAAATCATTATAAGGGCGAGGATTCAAATATTCATGCCCACACCGAAGACATACACTGAAGCTGAATATCTGAGCTGAAGTCTGATACTCGTAATCCTGCCCGATAGCGCTTACCCTGCCATAAGGGCTCTCACATAAGGGACATCTGATTGCTTCGCAGGGTATTGATCTGTCAGGCATCTTTGTCACCGGAAAAGACTGATTTAAATACGGCCTCACAGGGAACCGCCCCCTGTCCCGTTTGGCTCTCAGCGATTACAGGGAAAACATCTTTATGAAAAAAGGGATCTTCAGCAGCAACACATATTTCAGGATAACTGCCAAACTGAGGTACGCGCCGCATTTTTTGAACAATTTCGGAAAGAGGCACCTCCCTGACATTACCAAAACTAACATGTATAAACGGACATGGGAGTACATCGCCACCGGGTGTAATGTATATTTTTTCCATACCGGCAGGACAACCGACGCTGTTTCTGCCTGGCTCATGATCGGTTGATGATGCAGGATATCGACGTAGTAATTTTTGAAGATACAACCTGTCCTTTGCCGTAATGATTATATCATGATTATTTTGCCAGCTCCCGCATGGCACTGCAAGATTAAATAAAAACATTGCACCAAGACTGTTTACCATTTCTATCAGCAATTTCAGCTCCGGCGATTTGATATTATCATGGGTAACAGTTCCACCGACCAGTACCTGCATCCCCGCTTCTTTCGCATATCTGATCCCTGAAATGACCTTTTCATAGGATAATGGGTTTCCCCTGAATCTATTATGTGTTTCCGGGTCATGGCTGTCCAGACTTGTAGTGATACAGTTCACACCGGCATTTTTTAACGCCACAGCACGTTTCCGGGTCAAAAGCATACAGTTGGTCTGCAGCGAGATGTAATTTTTTGATGGATTCAAAATTTGAATTAAGTCATCAAGCCAGTCCACCATAAGTGGTTCCCCACCCGTTATGTTCCATGACAGATTACCCAGCCCTTCTGCCTCACGAACAATTCGTCTGTAATCATTCAGGGTAAGACTGGGGGCGTCATGCTCAAGGCCTGTTGCAGAACAATGATCACATTTCAGGTTACATTTATACCCGATTGACAGATCAATAATCCTGAATCCTGATTCCACACTGAATAAAGACAAGAGACGTCTTACGAATTGATTTATTACCATCCCTGCCCTGAATGGCTTTAATGCATAATATATAAATATCAGTTTTCGATAAATCCCACTAATAGTCATGACATCCTGTTATTATTACAATTCCTGTTTAGTCATTTTCTGCATCAGTCCACCCATGAACATAGTTAACAAAATCTATTATTTTCAATCATGGTTTTTTCTTAACATTTGCTAAAAATAGCACAATTATTCTTGACATACAGTACTAATATATTATACCGAACGAAATAGAAATTCTTTTCTTGAATTAATTAATGCGTGGTGGGGCAAAATTTCAACAAAAACAAATCAGCTTAGCAGCTTACTCTTAAAATCAGTTTGCTGGTCTGCGTCCTGTCTTTTTTACGGGTCAGGGAAAAATGCAGACTGGATTTATGAAAAAATGCAAAAGCCTTCGACCTATTTAAATGAAGCAGTTAACACACTGTATTACTTGGGTAAAAGACCCAAAATCCACAATCCGATTTCGATGATTATTGAGCCTGTTTACGGATGCAACCTTCATTGTTCATACTGCTGGAATGCCATCAGGTACTATTTTGAGCATAAAAGTAAACGTCCACACTTTATCTCTGAAAAAATCTTCAAACAGGCAATTGATCAGGCCCCGAAATCAGTTGAATCAATTTCATTCGCCCTGATCGGAGAACCACTTCTTCATCCTAAAATTCATAATATGATTAATTATGTTTCCGGAAAAGGATTCCGAACCGTACTCTATACAAACGGCACCCTGCTTAAGGGCGATAAGATGAGGCAGATTGCTGATTCCGGTCTTGACATTATTTCAGTTTCAACAGAACCCGATGCTTTGAATTCAATGAAACACCGTGGTGTCAATCTGGCGAAACTAAGAGAAAACGTAACCAATTTCAGTAAAATTAAATCTGACAGCCTTGAAATAAAACTCTCTGTTGTCGTACATCATGACAATTATAATAAAATTCACAAACTCAGGGATGACTGGAAGGGCATCGTAAATAATATCAAAGTTATTCCCATGAGCAAATATAACGGAACATCACACCCTGAAAACTGTATGGAACCCTGGCGGGGCTGCCTCAGTGTTCTCACGAGTGGTGAAATTACGCCCTGCTGTATATCGGCCGGATATAAAAGTATTCCCATAGGTAATCTGACGGATGATACCTTGACTGATATTATACGGGGCAAACAGTATAAAACACTTTTACAGAATTTTATCAAAGGCAATAAACCTGATGTCTGTGTCAGATGTACCGAATTCTGCTCAAGTAAAATCCCACTACGTGTACCAAAAATGAAATAAACTAAAGGATGTAAATCAGCGATAGTTTTTATCGTCATTACGCTGATGATCAAAATAAAAAACAGTTTTAACACCGGTAATATTTCTTAGCCCGAATCGAATATTTAATAATTAAATCGGATACGTCGTTTTACTATATGAAAATACTTTTTATCAAGCCATACTGGAACTCCACGTCAGCAAATCTGGCCTCTCCCCCGCTGGGCCTGCTGTATATTTCGTCGTCTGTAAAAAATAAATTTCCTGATATAGAAACAAGTCTTCTGGATCTACGTTTTGAACGTAACAGTAAAGCTGCAGTTAAAACGGCTGTCAAAAACTGGTGTCCGGATGTTATCAGCATTCTGTGCCTAACAGGAGACGAATTTGAAATCGCATCAATTTCAAGGGTAATAAAAGAAACCAGCCCGAATGTGCACATCTCTTGCGGCGGACCCTACCCGACCCACTCACCGGAAGAATTTAACAGACTTACTGATATTGACTCAATAATCAGGGGTGAAGGGGAAAAAAGTTTTTGCGACCTCATCGAATACCTGAAATCGACAAAGAAAGAGGCATTCTCTATTCAGGGCGTCTCATTGAGGGATGCAAACGGTATACTCGACATACCGGATTACAGCTGCCCGACATCAAACATTGATGATATCCCGTTTCCGGACTGGAGCCTTATCAATATTGATCTCTATTCAAACACACCACAGTTTAACGCCGTTATGGCTGGCAGCAGATACATGGTTGTGTTTACATCCCGGGGCTGTCCATTTAACTGCATATACTGCCACAATATTTTCGGAAAAAAAGTCAGGGGACGAAGCCCGGAAAATGTCGTCAGTGAAATTGAATATCTTGTACGACATTACAATATTGATGAAATCCAGATTGTTGATGATTTCTTTAACTATGACAGAGCAAGAATAATCAAAATATGTGACCTGATCATTGAAAAAAAGATAGCCATTAAAATATGTTTCCCCAATGGTGTAAGAGGGGATCTGCTGGATAAAGAACTCATAGTAAAATTAAAACAGGCGGGTGTCTATATGATCACCTTTGCAATAGAAACTGCCTCCGAAAGATTGCAACACGTTATCAGAAAAAATCTAAATATCAGTAAAACAATCACCGCAATAAAATTTGCAAATAAGCTCGGTCTGTTAACCCGGTGCTTTTTTATCATTGGTTTTCCAACTGAAACAGAAGATGAGATAAAAAAAACAATACGCCTTGCTGCATCATTACCTTTAACAACCTTTTCAATTTTTCAGGCAACCCCTTTTAAAGGGACAGCAATGTACAGCCTTGTAGAACAAACATCGACTAAAGAAGGGATCGAAAGTCTCAGCAACCCTACCGGAAGTTTTTTTGCCCCAAACACTTTTTATACAATTGACAGCGGCATTTCATTAAGAAAATACTTACTTCTGGCTTATTTTATGTTTTTCTCCCCTTTTCGTCTGATACGTTTTTTCTTTAAGATTCCAAAAAAGGTAAAGTATTTACAGCAATTATCATCAAGTATTTCCATTGGGTTTATGCCAAGAGAAACAAAAAAGCTGACTATGACAACACATAATCGAAAAAAAAAGAGCCGAAAAAATAAATTATTGCGTTTTATGAAAACGGCTACAACTAACAAACTATGAAAATTCTATTTGTCAAACCTCACTGGCGCTGGTGTCGAACACAATACGGAGCTCCGCCTCTTGGGCTGATGCTTTTGTCATCACAGGTAAAAAAAACAATACCGGGTGTTGAAACCCGCCTTGTTGATCTCCGTCTTTTGTCAAAACCCTATATCGGGTTTAAAAAGATACTGTCTGAATATCAACCCGATATCATTGCAGTGATGGCACTGGCCGGGGATGAAGACGTCCTTGCAAAACTGTCAGAAACAGCAAAAGCCATAAACCCTGCTGTCCACATATGCTGTGGAGGACCACTACCGACGATATGCCCGGAACTCTTCCCGGCTTTCACAAATATAGATTCAATCATCAGAGGGGAAGGTGAATTTGTTTTCTGCGATCTTATTACACTATTAAAAAGCAGCGAACAAAAACCATCTGAACCGATACAAGGCCTGGCTGTAAGATCACGGGAAGGCCACCTTAGCATTCCGGATAAAAGTTTGCCGGTTAAAAACCTCGACGACCTGCCGTTTCCCGACTGGGAATTAATCGATATTGAGAGGTACTCTGAAATTGTCCAGATGAACGGTGTACTGGCCGGAAAAAGATATATGCCGATTTTTACCTCCAGAGGCTGCCCGTATAGCTGCAGCTTCTGCCATAATCTTTTCGGTACAAATACCCGTTTTCGTTCTGCCGAAAATATTGTTGAAGAGATAAAAATCCTTGTAACAAAATATCAGGTCGACGAGATACAGATTTTTGACGATATATTTAATCTTAACAGGGACAGGCTGATAAAAATATGCGACCTCATTCTTAAGGAAAAACTGAACATTCACATTGCCTTCCCAAACGGACTCAGAGGTGACAGACTGGATGACGAAATGATCATCAGATTGAAGCAGGCGGGCACGTATATGATCACCTTTGCTTTTGAATCAGCCTCTGATCGGATTCAAAAACTTATTAATAAAAACCTTGATATAGACAAAACAATGAAAGCCGTGAAATTTGCCAACAGTCAGGGGCTGATAACGAAATCATTTTTTATGGTAGGATTCCCGGGTGAATCGCATTCTGAAATCATGCAAACACTTAATTTCGCAGTAAAATCTCCATTAACAACACTTGTTATTTTCAGCGTTGTCCCGTTCAAAGGCACAAAGATTTACGATCTTGCAAAACAGACGTCCTCCCCCGCTGCGGAAACCGTATTAAACAACCCTTTTGCAAGCTACTTTTCATCAAAAACATTTTACACAGAGACAACAGGATTAAATCTTAAAAAGCTTATTAACATTGCCTATCTTCGTTTTTTTACGCCAGTACGACTTCTCCGTTTTTTTATGAAAATTCCACGTAAAAAACTTTATCTGAGCCATTTAAAAACAGTGTTAAGTGTGCTATTCATACACAAACGTTCAGAATAAAAATTTATTGTTAAAAACGGAGCATTAACAGCTTGTGTTGTCAGTAATGATTGTAAAAAAGAATAAAGTCAAAAAAACGATCTCGAATATAGCCTACCTGATGTCTACCGGTAAACCTATAGTTTTTTTCAGATACCTGAAAAAATATGCGGAAGCAATACTGCTGAAACGCGTTTCGCCAAGACAGATTGATATTGCCCTTACATTTGACTGTAATTTACACTGCGACCATTGCTTTACAGCCCCCATGTACAACAAAGGTGAAAAAGAGCTCTCCTATAACGTTCTCAGAAAAGTTGCAAAAGAGTGTTTAGAACTTGGCATCACAGTCATTCATTTTACCGGTGGTGAAGTTCTCTTAAGGGACGATCTTGAAAACGTCATCAAATTATTCAATCCCCGTAAAAATATAATTTATATTCAAAGTAACGGTACACTTGGGACCTATGAACGTTTTATATCATTGAAAAAAGCAGGGCTTGATTTTTTTGGTGCCAGCCTCGAATACCCGGATAAGGAAAAACAGGACAAGTTCCGACATCATGCCGGGTATTTTGACAAAACACTTGAAACACTTACCTTAGCACAAAAAGCAGGGCTTCAGACATCTGTCAATATAACCATTGACAACGAACTGATTCATTCTCCGGCATTATCGGAACTTATAGAAATGCTGGGTAATAAAGGCCATATTGTCTATGGAAATCTACCTGTACCAGTTGGGAGATTCAAGGACAAACAGGAGTTTCTCTGGTTTGATAATGAACGAACATTACTGAAAAAACTAACAGAGAAATACCCCTTTTTCAGAACAGAATTCGATTCAAATTTTGGGGATTACGGCTGCCCGGCAATGAAGGAAAAAATCTATTTGTGTGCATATGGCGACGTCCTTGCATGTCCCTATATACACCTCTCATTTGGGAATGTAAACCACGTGTCTTTAACAGACATTTACAATAAAGCAATGACCTATGACACCATCCGTCATTACCATGATCACTGCCTTGCTGCAGAGAATAAAACATTCATCGAAACAATAATTAACAAAACAGACAGGTTCGACCGCCAGCCCGTTGAGTGTGAACATTTTGACGAAGAGTTAAAGAATATAAAATCAAAAGAGAACACGGATGATATTTATTTACATGACCTGACACTTACAGGTAAAAAATGCCCATTGTGTAATTCGTCTCACAGCAAAAATGTTGTCAGCGCCCGGGACTATGAGACCCGGTATACAAATATTTTCTCTGTCGTTCAATGCCTTCAGTGCGACCTTGTTTACACTTCACCAAGCCCTTCAGACAAGGATCTGTTTGCATATTTTTATGATGATAATTACCTCTGTTATACCAGTAGCGGAACAGCAGATAAAATACGCGAAAGCTACCTATGCCGATCCCGATATAATGAATTTAAAAAAATTCTGCCGGATGGTGGAAATTTTCTTGATGTCGGTTGTGCACATGGTTACTTCCTTGAATTTCTTCAAAACAATACTGACTGGAAAGCCTTTGGATGTGAACCCAATACAAAAATGGCAGCAGATGCAGGAGAAAGAGGCCTTAATGTTAAGGCAGCAACATTGACTGATGCTGGCTATAAAGACGATTTTTTTGACATGATATACATGTCCCACGTACTTGAGCATGTTCCTGATCCGGTAGAAACCCTGAATGAAGTATACAGGATTTTAAAACCCGGCGGTATATTTTTAACTGAAAATCCGGATTTCAATTCACCTACAAGAGAATTCTTTGGTCCATGCTGGTGGGGCTACCATCTGCCGCGTCACCTGATACATTTCACAGGAAAGACAATAACCGGCATGCTTAATAATTCAGGCTTTGAAGTAAAAAAAATCAAACCCTGTTTCAGACCCGGCCCGCTTGCCTGGTCTATACAAAATGTTTTAAAACAGAAGAATGCGCCACCAATTTTAAGTTCTGTTTTTGGACTTCAAAATCCAATATTCGTTACAGCAATGGTCTTGCCGACGTTATACCATCTAAGTTCCGGTAATACGGAAATGATGGAAACACTTGCTGTAAAACCGTTATAGATGGTTTCATGAAAAATAAGCTAAAAATTCTATTTATTAAATCCTATGCATATACACCAAATCAGTCCTTTGATGTACCACTGGGAGTGCTATACCTCTCAGGATATTTAAAAAAGCACTTGAAACAGAAAGTTTCAACAGCCCTTATAGACCTGCGCATACATAAGGATACCAAAAAGGCATTAAAGGCCTCTCTTGAAGACTTCAAACCGGATATTATAGGAATAAGTACACTTGCATTTGAACATCAGTTTCTTGCGGATAATATAAACTTTATCCGCAAATATGCACCAGAGTCCCAAATCCTGATTGGTGGCCCGTATGCCACGTCAAATTACAGCAAGGCATTGCTTGATAACGATATTGATTATGCTGTAATTGGTGAAGGCGAGGCCGTTTTGCTGAATTTTTCTAAGGCTTTTCCCGATAAAAGCAGAATCAGGAAAATAAAAGGATTGGCCTATAAAGATGGAAATACTGTAAAATGCAATGAAAAAGAAGATTATATTGAAAATCTTGACACGATTCCCATGCCCGATTATTCACTTGTTGATTTCAGGGATTACTGGAAAAACCGTTTTCAGTTTAACGGTATTTTGGCCGAAAATAAGCACGCCTCTGTTATCAGTTCACGTGCATGTCCGTATCGCTGCATTTATTGCCACGATATTTTCGGCAAACAATTTCGAACCCGTAGTGCCTCGCACTTTGTCAACGAGATAAAATACCTGTACCACACACATGGGGTACGAGAATTCCACATCATCGATGATGTTTTTAATCTTAACAGGGAAAGAATGCATGACATTCTAAACCTTATCATAAATAGCGATATGCGCCTAAAAATAGCTTTCCCTAACGGCGTCAGGGGGGATATTCTTGAAAAAGAAGACATTCTTCTTTTAAAACAGGCGGGCACCTATATGATCACCTTTGCCATTGAAACCGGTTCTGAAAGGGTTCAAAAACTGATAAAAAAGAATATCAACATTCCAAAAATACTCGATAACATTAATTATGCCCATCAAATAGGACTGATCACCCGGGGTTTCTTTATGCTCGGATTTCCTGACGAAACGATAGATGAAATGAAACTGACAGTAAAAACAGCAGCACAATCCAGGCTGAATATGGCTAGTTTTTTTATTGTTGTTCCATTTAAAAACACAGAGCTATATGACATTGCCAGAAATCAGCTGTCAAATACAGATGAAGATTTTTTATCCGCCTATATAGCGACAGATTCATTTTATGAAAAAGTAACCGGATACAACGTCAGCCGATTGCAAAAGTATGCATATCTGAGATTTTATTCCCCAATAAGACTTCTGAAACTATTCCTTATAATACCCAAAAAAAGGTATCAGGTTACAAAATGGATGTCCTTTGCATATGAGCTGCTAAAACAATAGAACCAGGTATGGTTGTGACAAAAAAAAGCCGTTTCCAATAAGCGGAAGCGGCTTTATATTTTTTAATTTTTCAATGTCAGAATCAATGAGGAAAAATATACATCGCTGTCGGCGTGCTGTTGACCTGTATTGCAAGATCAGAAATCCTTACTTCGCCTAAATACGCACCACCCTCAGTAGAATAATCATTATTGAGGTATAAATGGTGTCCCGGAGCCATCATAAAGTTAACAGCAATATTCTCAGGAAGACCAAAACGAACAAATGAGGTATATCCTGGGATATCGGCCTCACCGTCACCTATAATGTCATAGCCATCGGCACCGGTTGTCGCAACATCTATCTCAATAAGCGCATCTTTTAATGAAATTTCAACAGAGGATATCTGGCCGCCACTGTCTGAAATAAGCCACCCACCGTTAGTTCCGCTGCCTGTTCCCAACCCGTCATCATCATAAATCCCCAGGTTTGAAAACTCCTGCTCAATGGTAATTTTCCCTTCAAGAAAAATTGAAACACCTTCACGCGCACTTGTATCATCGAGTTCGCCTTCAGTCATCAATTCAACTGCAAATGAAAAGCATGGTATCAGAAAAATTAACATGCAGGAAAATAATATCTTTTTCATAAAAAGCTCCATAAGTTGCTTTAAACCACAGTATTCCGAATAAACATTGTTTACGTTAATTTTATAGCACTATATTTTTGTACGGTCAAGAAAAAATCATTTTTTATTAATTCTGCTATTTGGCTTCGTCGTCCGAATCAGCGTCAGTTGTCCCATCAGTACCAAAAAGATCCATGAAGGACTTCATCGGTGATAATTCGCCCATGGTTTTACGGGTTATATTGGTAAATTCATTGCCAATTTCGAGTATTTTCTTAAAATGGTCATCAAAATCAGATTTATGCCTGATATAGTTTTCAATTGTATTATTGAGGTGCTTATCAAAAAACTCTCGCAACACATTGTCACCATATCGTATCAAGGTGTGAAGAAGTGGCACCGGTAAAAGGGTGTTTTTATTCTTTGCATCTTCAAGGACAATCTGAGTGAGAATATACGCTGTTACATCCTCACTTGTTTTTGCATCAGCAACAGAGATATCCTCACCTGACCTTATAATTTCAGCTACTTCCGCAAGCGTGATATATTTACTCGTCTCAGTATTATATAATCGCCTGTTATTATATTTTTTTATTATTATAGTTTTGCCCATAATCCCCCCACTTCATTTATGCGTGCAGAAATAACACAATCCTGCTGCCCGCTTATAACAACCCCTGCTACGATAGATACCACATATATCTATATAGTAGATTATTCTTCACGAACCTGCCACAAATTATCGAGCCTTTCAAGATATCCACCCGGACATATCTGAGTAAGTTTTACCATATCAGAGCCCTGATGATCATTCCGGCTAAACGATATCTCAAAACCACCCAGTTCAAGCTTGTTCTGTTTTTCAGCAGTTGCAATAAATTTTTCCCGGGTTATCTTCCCCGGGCATTTTTTTAAAATTTCACATAATGTTTTTGCAGCAATAAACCCCTCCATACCTACATAGGTCGGTTTTATGCCAGGCGTATAGGCCTTGATTGCTTTAAGATATTCTGCGACAACAGGAATTTTCTTATAACGCGGAAAAGGGGTCACCTGAGTCACAAGGACGCCGATTCCGGTGTTTGATAACTCACGTCCAAGAGCATCTCCACCCACAAAGGAAACATTCATAAAAATGGCTTTACTTTGATGCATTCTCATTTGCCTGACAAGTTCAGCACAGGCTTTATACGCACCAATCATAAGTATCGCATCAGGAGCCGTCTTGTTGAAAATATTTACAGCTTCAGTAACATCGGCTGTATTCCGCTCATAATGCCCTTGACTCAAAACAGAAATATTTCTCTTCTTAAGAGCCCGTCGGACGCCCTCAAGCCCCGCTTCACCATATGAATCATTCTGGTAGAAGACAGCGATTTTGGTAATATTACGATCTTTGGAAAGCCGTTCAACCATCATCTCAGTTTCCTGAAAATAACTGGCTCTGATATTAAAAATTTCTTTTTGAACAGGATTTCTAAGAAATTCTGCGCCGGTAAATGCCGCAAAAAAAGGGACTTTATTTTCAATTGCGATCGGTACTGCAACTTTTGATGTGGGTGTCCCTACATAACCAAAAAGAAGAAACACCTTGTCCATATTTATCAGTGTTTGAGTATTTTTTTTACAGGCGACTGGCTCATACCCGTCATCATAGGTTATCAGTTTGATCGTTTTTTTTTTAATGCCGCCCCTGGCATTGATATATCTGAAATATGCATCAGCACCATTCTTCATCCCGACGCCGAGTGCTTTGTTCGGTCCTTCAAGCGCACATGACTGACCAAGCACAATAGTATCTGTAGTGATACCTGTACTGTCAGCAAAAGCGATCCCGGAAACAAACAGTCCTGAAGTAAACGTCAGGACAAAAAAAATACAGGGCCTGATAAAACCACTCATAGTTACTCCATTTTTTTGTAAAATAAAACGATAAAAACCAGGTACGGTATATCAAAAAATGTCGATAATATAATACAGGATCAGAGGTTTCCCGCTTTTTCAAGAATGATATTCGCGGTTTCCGCAAACCCCATACTACCCTCGTGCTTAGTTACATAGGCGGGTAATGACGTCATCTTATCTACAAAGTTCATAACATTGTTCACCCCAATTGAAAATGGGAAAAATTCAAACATCGGCTCATCATTTGGAGAATCGCCTAAATATGCAAATCGTTTTTTGTCTGTTTCAAGATCAATACCCCATAGTTCACGGGCAAGTGTCATGGTCATGTCAAGCTTGCTGTAGCTACCAAACCAACCGTTCACATGTATTGAAGATACCTTGCAGGTAGCACCGAATCTGGTGAAGACATCACATATCTGATCAATTGAATCCCAGCCAAGCCTGGGAACATCTTCACAAAAATCGATGGCCAGGTCAGCCTCACGATAGTGCTGATCAGATGCCAGAGCAGTACCCGGGATTGTGGACAAGACTTCATCCCGTATTTTTAAAAGTTTTATCCTATTTTCTTCACGAACAATATCATCATCGACATAGCGCTTAATAAACTTACCAAGGCTGTCATCAACACGATAATAAAAAGCACCGTTTTCACCCACAACGGCATCAACCGGCCACATACGCGCAATAAAATCACACCACCCGGCAGGCCTGCCAGTTATCGGCACGAGTTTATAGCCGGCTTTTTTTAAATTCCATAGTGCCTGATATGCTTCAGGATAAATTTTTCCATCAAAAGAAAAAGTGTCATCAATGTCAAAAAAAATACCATCAAGCCCACGAACATCTTCCGGGCTGAATTCTTCAATTGGAGTTAGCATTAACACGCCTGATTATATGATTTACTGTATAATTCAATCGCCCACGTGCTGTTACTAATAAGGCGTATGGTTAGATAGAATTCAACAGAGTATTATCAGTAATATGGCAGGTATTCATCAAGAAACCCTGCCATAGATTTTAAAGAATCCTGAGATCCTGTAAAAATTAGTTTTCTTTCATTTCATCCATTGCAACCGATATTGCTGATGCAGCATACTCGATAACCGATGCAGCTGTTGCAATAATGATTATCCATGAAAGGACGTGGAGGGTCCATTTACCTGTAAACTCCCAGTATACAGGTCCCATAAGAATAAAATATGCCCCGACACCCTGCACTATGGCTTTAATTTTACCACTCTTTTTAGCAGCCACAGACTTGTTATGCTTTGTTAAAACAATTCTTGAGTATGAAACAGTGACATCACGGAGCGCCATAACAAGAGGGACGAGAAAAATGATATAACCGGCTGAGGCCATGGACCAGAAAACGATAAGTCGGCTAACACTGTCGGCATAAGGATCAAGCATAGCCCCCCATTCACTGACAATCCCGAATTTTCTGGCACTGAATCCATCCAGAAGATCCGATATCTCAATAAAACTCAGCAATATAAGGCAGAAAACCAAAACACCATAAGACCACTCACAAAAGACAAGTGTGAGTCCGAAAGTTATTGCAATAGGAATTCTGGATAACGTCAGTAGCTGTACAAATAAAAATTTTGACATTGCGGATATAACCCCGATTATTTAAAAATGTTTTGTAGTATTTTTTCGAAACTTTCAAGTGCTCTTATATTACAATGAGCTTTTTTGTCAATAGAAATAAGGTTGTTAGCATTGTAAAAAGTTGTATTTATTATGTTTTAAGCATAAAACATTTTACACTCAACGCTTTTCCGCTCAATATGCAGCATTATAAAGTTGTTTTTTTTCATATTTCTGTGTATTAATTTGTTACTCTTGTTCAACCGAATGTATAATTTACTATAGCTACCGGAGATAAAATGAAAAAATTAGCAATCATAATCACCATAGTCAGCATGCTTACAATTACCGCCTGTTATCCATTTATCAAAGATGTGACAGATCAGTCCATTCTCGCTGATACGCATACTATTGAAATATCGGATTAACCATTAAGCGGTTGAGTCTTCCAACGGTTATGTACCCATAGCCACTGATCCGGAAATCGTCTTATCACGTCTTCGATGACATTCGTATAGTTCTGGGTATTTGCAATGATATCTGTCTCTTTATTACCCGTATCAACAAGTGGAATTTCTTCACCAATTTCGAGAAGGAATGTGCCTTCTTCCCTTAAAAAAAAATAGGGCAAAACCGGTGCATCAGTCGCCATTGAAAACTGAGCCAGTCCTTTATTTGTACAGGCTTTTCGACCAAAAAAATCGACAAAGACCCCCTGACTTCGCTTTGCATTCTGGTCACACAGAATACCGGTAAAATTACCCTGCCCCAGCTCATAAAAAATACCCATAACGGCATCTTTAACCGGATACATTCGACACCCTGTCATCTGACGTTTTTCAAGCACATAACGATCCAGCGACGGCGAATCAAGCCGCCGGTACACACCACTTCCATCAACGCCGGCAAGGTGTTTTAAATGCACCGACATCTCCCAGTTACCCACATGCCCGGTTAGAAAAAGTATCCCCTTATTTTTTGCATGTGCTTTTTTTAAATGGTCAATACCAGTCACACGAATTCTGCCAGACACTGACTCTGATTTCCATTGGTATGTCCGGGCCATTTCGAAAATAATATTTATGGTGTTGGAAAAATTTCTTTTAGCAAGAGCAGTGATCTCCGGCTCCGACAGATCGTCAGAAAATGCATTGGTAAGATTCAATAGTGCAAGTTCTCTGTGCCTTTTATCAAAAAAATACCAGGAGCGCCCTATTATATTCGCAGCAAAACCGGTAATAAATCCAGGTAAAAGAGAGATTAAAAAAAACAGGGTTTTAATACTATAATACAGCAATACATCCAAACTTTTTTTTAACATACTGATTCTGTCCATGAATTTTTAATTAACAGGAATTGAAACGACAGCTGTCATTTTGAAAGCTTTTCTGATATCAGCAATTATCAGGTATATCTACAAATAAACAGCTTTTTTTAAATTTGATGTTGAATTATTCTCAAAATGGTATAAATGACTATAAACAATTAACTTAATTATGTTATTCAGAGATGGGACAAGTATGAAAATCAAAGACCTTATATCTCCAAAATGGAAGCACAGCAACCCGGCTGTTCGTTTAAAAGCTGTTAAAGCCATTAGCTGCAATGATATAGACCTTCTTCAAAAAATATTATTGACTGAAACCGACGCAGGTATCAGACATACAATCATTCAGAAAATATCAAATGAAGAGCTCCTGTCAAAAACAGCTTCCAATGATAAAGACGAGGTTGTGAAACAGGCAGCCTTATCAAAACTTCACAAACTATACGCCGATAGAATTCCATCTCTGAGCGATATCGATGAACAGCTTGCCCTGCTTGATCTGATTAATGATGAAAAATTAATCGCTTCAGTAGCACCAAAAGTTGATAATCCTGAATTCAGGGTAAATATCGTCACACGAATATCTGACCAGGGGTTACTCTGCGCAATGTCTGAGTCAAATTGTGGCGTAAAAGCCGGTAAGGCCATCATAGAAAAAATTACTGATGCCAAATATTTAGACCGCATCTCTCAAAAGGCATCCAGTAAAAAAATCCGGAAAATGGCACAGGAAAAAATCGATCTTTCTAAATTACCGGCACAGACAAAGCAGGACGGAAAAACAATTTCAGATCATGACTCTGTTGAGATCGAAACCCTGTGCATCATCGTCAAATCCCATTGTAATTCAAGCGACATAACAATCGTTGATCATTCAATCGAAAAAGCCGAAAGACTACTGAAGAAAACAACCATAGAGACGAGCCACCCCCTGTTAATTGAACTCGTTTCAGTTCTGGCCCAACTTAAAGAACACAGGGAGACGCTTAATAAATCCGAAACAACAAGCTCAGAATATTTATCATTGATCAACGACCTGAAAAAACTGGCGGATGAAAATTCGATTACAGAGGCTGATAAAACAGCATCAAAGAGACTTATCAGCCAGTGGGAGACAATATCAAAGAACAATATCGATACCACTGTATATGAGTCACTATTTACTGCTTTTGAAAAAGAGCGGGCAGCCTTTGAAGATAAATACTCCCTGCTTGTTACCCAACAGGAAGAAACAAACCAGAAATTTAAAATCCTTCAGACACTCTATAACGAAACAGAAGTTCTGGTAAGCTCTGACGATATTAACACCCTTAAAAACGAGCTGGAAACAATCGTCATCAAATGGGAAAAAAACGACACGAAATCCGAAAAAGCCGCAGCACTGCAACAAAAGTTTAATGAGAATGTAAGACGCTGCAAAGAACAATTATCAACTCTTCTTGAATCAAAAAAGATTAAAACAGAAACCGAGATTAAAAGCCTTCTGGACAAAATCCGTAAAACATCTGAAGAGACTGGAAACGCCCTCTTTAAAAATGTTGCTGAGGTTAAAAGCACGATTAGTCAATGGAATAAAATGGACGACATCGACGCTGATGCTGACACCGAATTTAAAAATCTTTGTGACACATTCTTTGAGAAGCTTGATACCCATAAAAAAAACAAGGACTGGGAAGAATGGGCCAACCTCAGCCTCAAAACTGAACTATGCGAGAAAGCCGATCAGGTTTCGACTGCAGCCCAAAATGCGGCTGAGCTATTCGGTTTTGCAAATATAATCAGGTCTACTCAAAAGGAATGGAAAGAAATAGGCCCCGTGACCAGAGATAAATCCGATGAAATCTGGAATAGATTCAGACTTGCCTGCGATACAGTTTTCACACTTTGCCTGAATGAAAAAACTGCGCTTTTAGCCAAAGTTAAAGATGCAGCAGAATTACAGAACTTTAATGAAGCTTCACCTGTTTTTCTTGACATACAGCAGCAATGGAAAAAAATGGGAGCGCTTCCCCTGGCACTTGAAAAAAGCCTAAGAGATGAATTTAACCAGATATGCGATTCCTTTTTTGAGAAAAAAAGAAACTTCATGCAGGAAAAAGAGACCGAACGAAATACCAATCTGGCATTAAAGCTGACTCTTTGCGATAAAGCTGAAGAGCTATCCGGTTCTGCAATCAGCAATGGGACCACGGATCTTTTTAAAAAACTCCAGTCTGACTGGAAGAAAATCGGCGCAGTACCCAGAAATCAAAGCGATACCATCTGGGAAAGATTTTCATTGGCCTGTAATGCCTATTTTGATTCACTTGAAAAAAGCAAACCTGAAAACCTCACCATTAAAAAAGAACTTCTGGCTGATGCCATTAAAGTCCTCGCTTCTGCAAAAGACGGACTGGATGTTCGTGACGCCTGCAAAGAGATCATAACGATCCAAAAGACATGGAATAGCACAGGCCCTGTCCCTCAGGAAGAGGCAGACCTCCTCTGGAAAGAATTCAGAACTGTTTGCGATGAAATTTTCTCGATACGAGACGGCATACAGGAGACATTATCCAAAGATTATGAAGAAAACCGACTTAAAAAAGAAACTCTCATGTCCAAAGCTCAGGCTATGGCAACCTCCGATGACTGGGCAACCGCAGCGGTTGAGTTGAAAACAATTCAGGACAACTGGAAATCAACCGGGCCTGCGGCACGGAAAGATGACCAGGAACTATGGGCCCGGTTCCGTCGGATCAATGATGAATTCTTTAACCGCAGGCGTGATCACTTTAATGAACGCGATGAAGAACGCAATGCAAATCTCTGCATCAAAGAGGGGCTCTGCCTGACCCTGGAGCTCCTTGCAAAAATATCGATTGACAAAGCCGATCTTGAGTACAATAAAGATGTCCCTCTTGCCGAACAGCTAAGCAAGGCAAGGGAGCTCAGAGAAAGCTATGTAACACCTGGAGATGCTAAGGCGACCAGGGTAAATGTCATGCAAAAAGTAAAAGAGATTCAGATTGATTGGAAAAAAACAGGACCTGTACCATCTGACAAGGATAGCAGCCTTTGGGAACGCTATAAAAATGCGGGTGACCTTTTTTATTCAAAGTAAATTTTTGCTTGACAATACGAGAGGCACAATATAACATATTAGCGTTTAAAATATAAAATTACTTTACTTTCAAAATAAGGAGTTAGATAGTTGGCAAATCATAAATCTGCAAAAAAGCGCGCAAAACAGGGCGAAGTTAGAAGACAGCGTAACACGGTCGTTAAAACAAAAATGAAAAATGCTGTTAAAGAAGTATTGAGCGCGACTACTGAAGACGCTGCAGCTACATTGAAAAACGCACAGTCGGTTATTGCAAAATCTGCTAAAAAGGGCGTTATTCATGCTAAAACAGCTGCAAGAAAAACGTCAAGACTTGCAAAAATGATAAATCGTATGTCTGCATAGATAAGATTTAAGTCAGCTTTGCTTCAAGCAATATATTAAAAAAAGGTCTGTAAAAATACAGACCTTTTTTTTATTGCGTGTTTCATTTTGCCTTTCTTAAATATACACTTAAAAGTTCTCTGTCATCTTTGCATATAAATCAGAAGCAAACCTTTTGGACAGCTTTACGAGAGCCTCTTTTTTGTATGTTTTTTCAATTTCGTTATTAGTATCAGCCTGAAAAGTCTCCTCATATCTCAGCTCACTGTTCTCCCAAAGCGTTTTCCCTTTGCTGTTTTCCAGGGTTATACTAATCACCACTTTTACTTTTTTCTCAACTGAAGTGTAATTTGTTGCCCTTGTGGTCGATTCTGTGGTGACGGACAAAATAACACCAGTCATCAACGACTCTGAAGCTGACTCGTTCCGCTTAACCGATTGTCCGTTTCGCGTAAATTCATAAATGGTATCATTTGTCAGCGAATTTTCCAACAGGGTCTCAGAGGATCGGTTTTCAAAAATTGAAATACAGATATCTCCGGTACCGGAAGGAAGTGCCCCCCCGCCTGAAAACCTGTAGCCACAGCCTGATGCTGCAAGGAGACCTGCCAGCATCAGGACCAGAACGAATATGTTTAGTATGGAATTATTTTTCATTAAATTACAATATTAACCAGTTTACTTTTAATGACAATAACCTTCTTAATCGGCTTACCATCGATAAACTTCAGCACAAGTTCATCCTCAAGTGCACGCTTTTCGATTTCAGAATCGTCTGCATCGGCATTGATATTGAACTTACCCCGAAGCTTGCCATTAACCTGAACCACGATCAGTATTTCATCGGCAACAAGTGCCGTTTCATCATGTACCGGCCATGGTTCATTAAAAACACTTGTTTCTGAACCAAGCTGTGCCCAGATTTCCTCAGTAAAATGAGGAACAAATGGTGATAAAAGGACAATAACAGTCTCTGTTGCAAATCTCACAACTGAGTCTCTGCCGTCATCAGCACCTTTAAAATCGACTGTATACATCAGGTTAACAAGTTCCATAACAGCACTGATCGCTGTATTAAAATGGAAGTTGTCTTCCATATCATTTGTAACCTTTTTTATCGTAAAGTGTGTCTTAGCATACAGCTCTTTCACCTTACCATTAAGCGCACCGGCATCACCATTAAAAGCACCGGCATTCGCTATAAGGTCCTTGTGGCCGGCAACCATCCGCCAGACTCTGTTCAAAAACCTGAAACTACCTTCAACACCTTCATCATTCCAATCCAGCCCCTTTTCAGGCGGTGCAGCAAAAAGACAGAAAAGCCGTGTCGTATCAGCACCGTACTGGTCGAGCAGGATATTCGGATCGATAACATTCTTTTTGGATTTAGACATCTTAATTACACGGCCAGTTTCAACATCCTTGCCGCAAAGTTTACAGACTGATTTTTCATTGCTGCTGTCGACGTCCGTTGGGAAAATAAAACCGTGTTCAGGACAGGAAGTTGTCGCCTTGTTTACCATCCCCTGAGTCAAAAGCCGTTCAAACGGCTCGTTATAGTCTATAAGACCTTCATCTTTCATAACTCTTGTAAAGTATCTTGAATAAAGGAGATGTAAAATTGCATGTTCAACACCACCGATATACTGATCAACAGGCATCCAATACTTAACGGCCTCGGGATCAACCATCCCCTTATCGTAATCAGGACAGCAGTAACGCGCATAATACCACGAAGACTCAACAAAGGTATCCATGGTATCCGTATCACGTCTGGCATCTTCATTGCCGCATTTCGGACATGTTACTTTCTTAAAATAGTCGAGTGTTCCAAGGGGTGAACCGCCGGATTCAAGTAAGTCAACATCCTCTGGCAGAATAACCGGAAGGTCTGCCTCAGGAACCGGCACAGCACCACAGGCATCGCAATGAATCATAGGGATTGGTGTTCCCCAGTATCGCTGGCGTGAAATTCCCCAGTCACGGAGTCTGAAAGAAATTGTTTTTTTACCAAAGCCTTTTTCATCCAGATATTCAGTAATGTTCTCAATGGCATCAAGATTGTTCATGCCGTCAAACTGACCGGAATTAACCATTACTCCTGGTGAAGCATAGGCCTCTGTCATTGTTTCAGGATCGAGCTCTTCTCCTTCAGGTTTAACAACCACAACGATGTCAAGATCATATTTTTTTGCAAATTCAAAATCCCGCTGATCATGTGCAGGCACAGACATAACAGCACCAGTGCCATATTCCATTAAAGCAAAATTGGCAGTAAAGACAGGCATTCTTCTACCGGTTAACGGGTTAATACAATAGGTGCCCGTAAAAACGCCCTCTTTTTCATATCGTTCAACGCCTTCGGCAGATCTATCCTGATTTGCAATCTTTTCAACAAATGCCACAACCTGTGCTTCCTGATCAGTCCCTTTTGAAAGCTCTTCAACAAGCGGATGTTCAGGGGCAAGGCACATAAATGTCGCACCAAACAACGTGTCAGGCCTTGTTGTAAATACCGGAATTTCTGTTTCGGAATTCTCTACTTTAAAGACAGCTTCTGCGCCGATGGACTTCCCGATCCAATGCTTCTGCATAGTAGTGACCTTTTCAGGCCATCCGGGCAGTTTCTCACAATGAACCAGAAGGTCTTCAGCATAATCAGTAATTTTAAAAAACCATTGCCAGAGTTTCTTCTGAACAACTGCTTTCCCACATCGCCAGCAGCAGTCTTCTTCAACCTGCTCATTGGCAAGAACTGTCTGGCAGGGTTCACACCAGTTGACATAGGCCTCTTTACGGTATGCAATCCCCTTTTCAACCATCTTTACAAAAAGCCATTGTTCCCAGCGATAGTAATCCGGCGTACAGGTAGCAAGCTCACGTTTCCAGTCATAGCTGTAACCAAGTTTTTTAAGCTGGGTCCGCATGGAATCAATATTTGCATAGGT
>JQIA01000309.1_pt1 | contig 23996 bp, 27 predicted proteins | sample 811431 | NCBI WGS metagenome assembly JQIA01 (sample SAMN02998118, study PRJNA258478) | marine sediment metagenome | biome: marine; feature: seafloor; material: sediment; isolation source: oil-polluted sediment collected from 3 locations (0.5 km, 0.7 km and 0.9 km)... | place: USA: Gulf of Mexico ...
GGTCGCGCATTTCTATTACTTCAGGATGACGGTACATGCGGGTAAATAAGAAACTACGGATGTCTTTGAGTTGGGCAAAAAGATTGTCTGAAAACTGCACCACAGGGGCGCTATGGTTGCGGATATCCTGTGCCGATTGCGGGGCTAGGGCCGTAAGACGTTTTCTACTTTCGATGACGACATCTTCAACCATAATACCAAAGACACGACGTAAAGCTTCGTGCCGTCGCCGATCCGGGGCCAAGTTTGGGTATTGGCTATCAACCTGTTGAAAACACGTGCCGACAAGCGGTAACGCGATGATGTCATCGACGGTGAAGTGACCTGCGCGTAATCCATCGTCCAGATCGTGGTTATTATAAGCAATATCATCGGCAATTGCGGCGGATTGTGCTTCAGCGCTGGCATGGGTTTGTAGCTCTAGGCAATGCTTTTTATCGTAATCCTCTAATGAAAAAGGTAGTTTACCGATTACAGGGCCATTATGTTTTGCAATAGCTTCCAGTGTTTCCCATGTCAGGTTCAGCCCATCAAACTCTGCGTAGTGTCGCTCTAGCCCGGTGACAATTTTCAAGGCCTGTGCATTATGATCAAAGCCGCCGTATGGTGCCATGCATGCTTTAAGCACATCTTCACCATTATGACCGAAAGGAGGGTGGCCCAGATCATGGGCCAAGGCCACAGCCTCGGTCAGTTCGTTGTTCAAGCCTAAGGTCGAGGCGATAGTGCGCGCGACTTGTCCCACTTCAATCGTGTGGGTTAACCGGGTGCGAAAAAGATCTCCTTCGTGGGCGACAAATACTTGGGTTTTATGGATTAAACGACGAAAGGCAGTCGAGTGGATGATGCGGTCTCGGTCGCGCTGAAAGGCAGATCTGTGGGTGGCGCTACCCTCATTGTGAAGCCGCCCGCGGCTATTTTTGGAAGCGCATGCGTAGTTTGCAAGCATATGTGAATAACCTTTGTCTTGTCGCCCGCGCATTCCGAGTCTATATTTAACCTGACATATATCCCAATATAAGGCCGCTTGAAAGATGCAGCTTAATTTACCTCCTAAAGTAACAGATCGTGCGTTTGCCCGATTGGCTGAAATTAACGCAGATGGTGATGCTAAAGCTTTACGTATTGCTGTGGAAGGCGGCGGGTGTTCCGGTTTTCAGTATGAGATTAAGTTGGAAGATAACGCGGCTAATGACGATCTTGTGCTGGAAAAAGATGGGCAAAGAGTGTTGATCGACAGTGTTTCACTGCCATTTTTATCAGACGCGGTAATCGATTTTTCACAAGAATTAATTGGCGCTCGTTTTGTTATTGAAAACCCGAACGCTACATCCAGTTGTGGCTGTGGCGTTAGCTTCTCAATGTAAGATTGAAAATATCATGAAAATAGCGTCATTTAACATCAATGGGATCAAAGCGCGTTTGCCAGCCCTTTTAGCGTGGTTGGAAGAAACCGCACCTGATGTGGCTTTGTTGCAGGAAGTTAAATCTGTTGATGAGAACTTCCCGCGAGAAGAAATTGAAAACCTTGGGTACGTCGTTGAAACGCATGGGCAAAAAAGTTTCAATGGCGTGGCGATTTTATCGAAACTGCCCATCGAAGATGTTACACGTGGCTTGCCAGGGGATGATGCTGATGAACAAGCCCGTTGGATTGAAGCAACTGTAATCGGTGATAAGCAAGCGGTGCGGGTCTGTGGGTTGTATCTGCCTAACGGTAATCCGACACCAGGGCCTAAATACGACTATAAACTGGCATGGATGGAACGCCAGTATGCACATGCGCAAAGGTTACTGGCCTTGGAAGAGCCGTTCTTGATGGCTGGTGATTACAATGTCATTGCCCAAGCCGAAGATTGTTGGGATGTGAAGCCTTGGTTGGAAGACGCACTTTATTTGCCGCAAACGCGTGAGGCGTTCCAGAGGTTGAAAAATCTTGGGCTGACCGAAGCGTTTCGGGCGCGCAATATGGCGCCTGATAATTATACGTTTTGGGATTATCAGGCGGGGGCATGGAATCGCAACTTTGGTATTCGTATCGATCATTTTTTATTATCGCCAGAATGTGCAGATTTACTGCGCGACTGCCAGATAGATAAAGATATTCGCGCGCGCGAGCGCCCAAGTGACCATGTGCCGATTTGGGTGGAATTAGATGCATAATCGTGACCATGATTTAAGCTAAACGGGTGCTAACTATTTTGTAACTAAACTAGTTTACTGGTTTAGTTATGGAAAACAAATATCTAGTATCGCAATGCTTTAAAGCTCTTGCCCATAAACGCAGAGTTATTTTATTTGATCTTTTGCTAAAACATGACCCCAAAAAACTCTCATTTGGTGAATTGCAGAAACTCAGCAGAATTCCAGTCGCCTCCTTGGCCCATCATTTGATCTTTCTTGAAAAAGGCGGGCTGATCTATCGGCAAACCAAAGGGGCGCATACTTATTTTACGCTTCAACTTCAAAGCTTTAAGTTTATATTAGATCTGGTGCGGACGCGATGCTAAAAGCGATAAAACCTTGTGTAGTTTAACCTGCGGTTACATCATGGTTATAAATCCAATCGTAATGCCCGGCCATAATTGCAGGGGCCATTTGGGCTGACAGACGCATGCCCGTGTGTAGAATTCCGCGCGCCAGTGGGTTGGCCGTGTGGTAAATACGGCCTGATTTCAAGGCGGTTTCCTGCACTTTAGTTGCTCGTGGTTTGCGAATATTTTGGTAAGCCTGTAATGCGACATTGATGTTTGCATTCTGAGCTAATTGATCAGCGAGAACCCAAGCGTCTTCAATTGCCATGCAGGCGCCCTGGGCCACGAAAGGAACCATGGGATGAGCACTGTCACCCAGTAAAACAAAACGGTTCTTGATCCATGAATGCAATGTTGGATGGGCAAATAAGCCCCAAACAATGGGATCTTTAACGCTTGCTAATAAGGTGCATACATCCTTGCACCAACCTGAAAACAGGCAACGCAACGCATCTGCATCCCCTGCATGATGCCAGCCTTCATCTGCCCATGTGTTGCGCTCTTCGACTGCCACGATATTGATCAGCTTGCCCTCTCGTAAAGGGTACATCACCAAATGCTTACCTGGCCCCATATAGACATGGGTATCTTGGGTTAACCGGCCGGGAAGGCCAGTATTGGAAATCAATGCGCGCCAAGCAATTTGACCAGTGAATTGGGCTTTCTTCGCGTCATAAAATTGATCGCGTATCGTGGAGCGTACACCATCAGCACCGATCACCAGATCAAAGCTTTGTTGATCAACCTGAACCTGATCAGGTGTTGTGCTTAGGGCCGATACCTGTTTGCCAAGTTTCAAGGTAACGCCTGCCTCTATCGCGGCCTGCATCAAGTTCTTGATTAAATCCGCCCGATGAAATTGCAGGTAAGGCGTGTCGATACTACTGTTCAGAGCGATTTTTGTAACCACCTGACCATGTTTATAGTCATGCAGGGTAACTGATTTTGGTTTACTGCAAAGCCATTTCTGCGGGTTTAACCCTAATGCATTCAGTACCCGTACCGCGTTGGTACTAATTTGCAAACCCGCTCCAACCTCATCAATTTCAGAAGCTTGTTCAAACAAAGTTACGGAGAATTTTTTTTGACGTAGGGCAATTGCGGCAGTTAACCCACCGATACCACCGCCTATAATTGCAATATTTATTGTCATTTTCGCTCCCAAACGAACGACACCGAAGACTTTATAATCTTCGGTGTAAAACTTTTAAAAGATACTGCAATAGATCAAGTGTCGCGGTGCACTCTTTCTTTGCGTTCATGGCGTTCCTGGGCTTCTAAAGACATGGTCGCAATCGGACGCGCATCCAGACGTTTTAGTGAAATTGGATTGCCGGTTTCCGAACAATAGCCAAATTCACCTTCTTCAATACGGCGTAGGGCCTGATCGATTTTACTGACCAGCTTGCGTTGGCGATCACGGGTGCGCAATTCCAATGCACGATCGGTTTCCTCAGACGCACGATCCGCTACATCAGGGATGTTGCGTGTGCCTTCTTGCATATCTTCAATCGTATCTTTGGTATCTTCCAGTAATTCCGTTTTCCACCCGGCCAGTTTGCGGCGAAAATATTCAACTTGACGTTCATTCATAAAAGGTTCGTCTTCTGCTAGACGATAATCGGTATCCAAGATCACTTCAGACTTCATAGTTACACCCATTTTCAAACGACTCCCTTCAGCATGCACGTGCTGATTTGTCGCCTCGATATAGGTATCTTGGGGAAATGTCACCCCCAAGATGTACGATGTTGCGGCTTTGTGAATTCGGGTATAGTCTTCGCAAAACCAACGGCTTAAAGCAACAGTGGCTTGATGTGCATGGCACAAATAAAACCAACGCTGCACATGGTTTGTGATGCTAAACATGCTTTGTGCAATCACAACTTAGGCAAGGTATAATAACGATGCTTTAGGGGCTGAATATGAAGTTTACAGGTACAAAAGACTATGTTTCCACTGATGATTTAACCGTTGCGGTGAATGCATCTATCGCATTAGAACGCCCTTTGATCGTTAAAGGCGAGCCCGGAACAGGTAAAACTGAGCTTGCACGCCAAGTTGCACTTGCCTTGGGTTTGCCGATTATTGAATGGTCGATCAAATCAACAACTAAGGCGCAACAAGGACTATATGAATATGATGCAGTGTCGCGATTGCGCGACAGTCAACTGGGGGACGCACGGGTTGAGGATGTATCGAATTATATCAAAAAAGGTAAGCTGTGGCAGGCGTTTGAAGCGGAGCAACGGTTGGTGTTATTAATTGATGAGATAGATAAGGCTGACATTGAGTTCCCAAATGATTTATTGCAAGAACTGGATCAGATGCAGTTTCATGTCTATGAAACCGGGCAAACCATACGGGCAAAACACCGGCCTATCGTGATCATTACATCCAATAATGAAAAAGAACTGCCTGATGCGTTTTTACGCCGTTGTTTTTTCCACTATATTAAGTTTCCCGACACGGACACATTAAAGCGTATTGTGGATGTGCATTTCCCAAACATAAAATCTGATCTGGTAGGGGCGGCATTAAACCAATTCTTTGAAATACGCGAAACCCCTGGGTTAAAGAAAAAACCGTCTACATCCGAAGTTCTGGATTGGTTGAAACTTCTATTGGTCGAAGATCTGTCACCCAATGACCTACGTCGCGACGGCAAAGATGCGTTGCCGAAATTACACGGGGCCTTGCTAAAGAATGAACAGGATGTACACTTGTTTGAAAGGTTGGCATTTTTAGCACGCGGGGGGCGATAATGTTTGGCGCATGCGTCGCACAAATAAAATACAAAAGGATCAAGGCCTTTTTACTAGGGGGTTTTCATCTGGGAGTAGATTTTTTATTACGTTTTTCTAAAACAAAGCAAATAAATAATAAAGAACACAATCTTGCCTTAGTCTCGTGTTCTACACAATCTTGTAATGTGCGGAATATGGCTTTTTTGCCAAATTGTTTCGCGCGCGTGTTTGTGTTATGAGTAAAATAAGAATGAAATATTTACCTTATCTGTTTTTTTCTATAATTCTGGCTGGTTGTGGATCACAGATCGCGCCTGAAGTAAGCCGTAACTCCAACGAACTTATCTCAACTGTTGGAATGCAAACATTCCCCAATGTTGCTGCGCGACAAGGGATCAATCGTTCTAATATCGATATTGCACAAGAATTTATAGACCTCAGTTTTGCTTTGGAAAGCGGGCAGGTTTTACCTTATCTGACACGGTTTGAAGGCCCGGTTTCCATTGCGATAACATCTTCGGCTCCGCCTAATGTTATCGCGGAACTTGACCGTTTGATTATGCGTCTTCGCAGCCAGGCGGGGATCGATATTAAACGCGTCACTGGGACAGATGCCAATATTTACGTTGAAACACTACCCAAGAAAAAACTGCAAAGCGTAATCCCAACGGCAGCTTGTTTTGTGGTGCCAAATGTTTCGGGATGGGATGATTACCGACGTAAACGGTTTAAAAATACAGTGGATTGGACCCAACTTAAAATCCGTAGGAAAATCACTGTTTTCATGCCGAGCGATATTTCTCCACAAGAAACCCGCGACTGTTTGCATGAAGAAATTGCTCAGGCGCTTGGCCCTGTGAATGATCTTTATCGTTTGCCTGACAGCGTATATAATGATGATAATTTCAATATTTCGCTAACCCCTTATGATGTACTGATATTGAAGGCTTACTATTCACCGCAAATTCGTAATGGTATGAGTAAAATGCAAGTAGCAGCGGTTTTACCACAGCTTTTGGCGCGCTTGAATCCTGTAGGTCAGACACTGCCTTCGGCGCATTTGCAACCAACATCCAAAGATTGGGTGCGTGCGATTGAAACGGCACTTGGCCCCAATGCAAGCAGTGCTAAACGGCGCAGTGCGGCTTTTAGGACAGTAAAAATCTCGCAGAACAAGGGGTATAATGACCACCGTCTGGGCTTTGCATATTTTGCCCGCGCACAAATCTCTTTGCGCGACGATCCGCGTCTTGCGGCCTCTGATTTTGGGCGGGCCTATGCTATTTTCCGAACTCTGTTTGGGCCATCGGATATTCATACTGCACAAGCGGCGGTGCAAATGGCATCTCTGGCGATTTCTGCAGGAAGATATGATGATGCGTTAGGATATATAAACGATTCGATCCCTGCGGCGCGTGAATCGCAGAACGGCTCTTTGCTTTTCAGTCTTTTGGCGATGAAATCCGAAGTTTATGAAGGCTTGGGGCGATATGCTGACGCAAAAACCCTGAAACAAGAGGCTATTAGCTGGGCGCACTATGGCCTTGCATCGCGTTCTGAAGTATCCAGACGCCTAGAACAGGTTGCAGCGTTGCGGCCACGGGTATCTACAAAAGGCTTCTAATATGATTATGATCCCTGCATTTTTTCTAGGTGCACTTATCGGCGCGATACGAGCTAAAAAAGATCACGGCAGCAAGCTGGATATGCTGCAATATGGAGCTGCCCACGCTATTATATTCTTTATCGTGGCTATGTTTGCATCAATTTCTCTTGGCTGGTTGGGATGGGTTTAAGCTATGTTTTTGCCGCTCTTTGACAATCTCAAAGACGCGAAACTACCAGTTTCCCTGCGCGAATACCTGACGCTTCTGGAAGCGATGAAAATTGAGCAGGCTGGATATGATATAGACCATTTCTATTATCTGGCCCGCACCTGTCTGGTCAAGGATGAGCGGTATCTGGATAAGTTTGATCTGGCATTTTCTAAAACATTCCAAGGGTTGGAAGGGGTCGCATTTGAAGATGTGATGAAAGCCGCTGATGTGCCGCAGGACTGGCTGGAAAAGCTGGCAGAGAAACACCTTTCACCTGCAGAAATGGCAGATATAAAAGCCCTTGGTAGTTTTGATAAGTTGATGGAAACGTTAAAAAAACGCCTTGATGAACAGGAAAAACGCCATCAAGGCGGCAACAAATGGATTGGCACGGCTGGGACGTCACCTTTTGGAGCTTATGGTTATAACCCTGAAGGGGTGCGTATCGGTCAAGATAAAAGCCGCCATCAAAAAGCGGTAAAGGTTTGGGATAAACGCGATTTTCGCAACCTGGATGACAGTGTGGAATTAGGCACGCGTAACATTAAAGTGGCTTTGAAACGCTTGCGCCGTTGGGCGCGGGACGGGGCGGATGAAGAGCTGGATTTGCCGAGTACAATCCGGGCTGCGGCTGAAACTGGTTACATTGATGTTAAAACACGACCCGAACGGCGCAATGCGGTAAAGGTTCTTTTATTTCTGGATGTTGGCGGGTCAATGGACCCGTATATTCGTCTGGTGGAAGAGTTATTTTCCGCCGCACGTACTGAGTTTAAGCACATGGAGTATTTTTACTTCCACAACTGTCTTTATGAAGGTGTTTGGAAAGATAATGCGCGCCGTTGGGGCGAAAAATTATCAACATGGGATATTTTGCACACTTACGGTAAAGATTATAAATGTATTTTTGTCGGCGACGCCAGCATGTCACCTTATGAGGTGGCTTATGTGGGGGGCGCCAATGAACATTATAATGCGGAAGCGGGTCAAACATGGTTGACGCGTGCCCGCGCGCAATGGCCTGACAATGTCTGGATCAATCCTGTTGCGCAAGAGGCTTGGGGCTATACACAATCCATTGATATGATCCGCCAAGTTTTTGACAATCGCATGTACGCGATGACTTTGAAGGGTATTGAGGCGGCGATGAAAGAATTGGGCAGATAAGATTTTCTTGACCACTGCTTATTTGAGTTTACATTATACTGCATGAAATTGTTTTTGATCCCTTTGTTTTTGATTACGGCGCAAGTTGGTCATGCCTGCCCCAGTATATCTGATCGCGTTGAAGAGCGCGTGACCCTATTAGAACAGCTGAAAACTGCAGATACTTATACCAAAGGCCGTACTGCCATTGCCGGTATGTGGATGTTTTGGCGTATGGCACCAGATGAAACGGCACAAGAAATGCTGGATAATGGCTTGTCGAATATCCGGATTGCCGATTTTAAGCAGGCCGAAGATAGTTTATCACGGCTGGTCGAATATTGCCCTGATTATGCAGAAGGTCATAATCAATTGGCTTTTGCGTATTTTTTACAAGGCAAATACGATCTGGCACATACGCACCTTAAGCGGGCTTTGGAACTTGAGCCATCGCATTTTGGTGCGCTATCGGGCATAGCTTTAACTTATCAGGCCGAGGGCCGTGAAGATATTGCGCAGATTTTTCTACGTCGTGCGTTGGCGGTAAACCCATGGCTTAATGAACGTCATCTGTTGCGCCCAGCAAAGAACAGTAATGATTTGTAGTTTTGGGTAACCGTCATGTGCCTTTGGCTTGTTTAAGCCAATGGCTGTTTGCTTAGTCTAATACTCGCTGAAATGTGCTTAACCAATGATTGCTATCGTGGCATAAGCCGATCATAATCAACTTATGCTGAAACTTATACCCATTTTGCTTGCAGTTATTTACGGGCTGGTCATGTACCGATTTTCGGCATGGCGGTTGCGCAACGAATTGGATGAAAAATCAACCCGGTTAAATGACCCGATGCTGCAACATGTCATAAGTCAAATGGCGGCCGCATTGGATCTGGATCAGATCAAGGTTTATGTTTATGAAATAGAGCCCGTAAATGGGTTGGCAGCCCCCGATGGCCGGATATTCATCACACGCGGTTTTATGAAAAAATTCAGGGCGGGTGAGGTCAGTTCTGATGAACTGGCCAGCGTGATTGCACATGAATTGGGTCATGTGGCGCTAGGGCATTCGCGGCGCCGGATGATTGATTTTTCAGGGCAAAATGCTATCCGTGTGGCATTAAGCATGATATTAGGCCGCATTTTACCTGGGGTTGGAGTTTATCTGGCGAACTTTCTGACCACGATGATCGGGGCGCGCTTGTCACGCGGGGATGAATATGAGGCAGATGCTTATGCGGCGGCTTTATTGACCAAAGCAGGCATTGGTACCAAGGCACAAAAGGATCTGTTTCTTAAACTTGAAGCTCTGACGGGGGCTTCGGGTCAACCGATGGCTTGGCTTATGAGCCACCCGAAAACAAAGATGCGCATAGCCGCAATTGAAAAGCTGGAACAAAAATGGGCACAAACGTGATGATTTTCATAAACTTTTAAAGCCTATAGCTTAGAGCTGCATGTGAATCACAGAAAGCCCATTGCTGATATGTACGTACAAACCATCTATGATAGCCGTGCGCGCGTACATATTTCGGACCATGATATTGCCGTGATTTCCGCCAAAGCGCAGCCTTATAATATTAGAAATGGCTTAACGGGTTTTCTGTATTATGATGATTGGCGTTTTTTACATGTACTAGAAGGGCATCCTGCCCAAGTTGCCAATGCGATGAAGCGGATTACAAATGACCCGATGCATCATTCGGTTAAAGTGCGGTTAATGAACCGATCAATGTTTCGCGGTTTTGGCGGTTGGCCCTTTGGTACGTTATGTGCTTCCGATTTGGAATTATGTAGGGCTGTTACAATTATGGGGTATCAGGATTTATTCCAAGCCAATGTTCTGGATGCGATTAAAGTTATAAAACGTGTGGCAGGGCGCAAGTATCGCAAGATGGCGCTTTTCGAAAAAGAAGCCTTGTTCAACCCGCGCTTAATAGAGAAACCTGAAACCCGTCTTGGCTTGACCGAAAAAATCTTAGGCTTGCGCGGATAGCCGTTTCCCAAGTCTTGGCAGGCCTGTGCGCTTCAATAATTTTCTGATATCTTTAGTTTCGCCTGAATGCCGTTCGGCCGCTTTATGGATATTCTTAGCAACGCGCAGCATGGCGACAGGGTTTTCATTGGTAAACTCTACCAGAAAACTGTCAGGATCCCGGCGGATAATTTGATGATTCGACAAGATGCGTGTCGGGAAATCTTTTAAATTACGTGTCATGATGATATCTGCATTGCCTTTAATGGCAGCTGCTAGAACATGGATATCGTTTTCATCAGGCAGCCATAAATCGCCGGGATCAGAGGCCGTGATTTCGGATTTTGACCATTTAGCACGCAAAAGTGCAATCTCCACACCTGCCACTTGGGCTTGTTCTACGCCCAGACGTGTTGCTGCATATTGCCATTCCTGAAGAATACGCGCAGACCACAAGGGTTCAAACGCGCCTTCGCTTGCAGCGCCCAGAAGAGTTTCACGCATGATTGTAGGGTATAGAATACAGGCATCCAGCAGGATGCGCATTAATCCAACCTAAAGAACATGGCTTTCAGATAAGCGGTTTCACCTAAACTTGCGTGTGTCGGATGATCTGGACTAGCAAAACCTGTATGTAATATCTGGGCTGTGCGCGCAGATTTTCCGATACCGGTCAGGTTGGCTCCGCGAAAACCCTGTAGATCAACGGCATGTGAACAAGAACACAGGCCTAAATAGCCGCCTTTTGCCACCAGTTGACTGCCCAGCCTTGCGACCCGCTCATAAGCGCGCAGGCCTGCTGCAAGCGCAGGCTTATTCGGGGCAAAGGCAGGCGGATCACAAATTACAAGATCGTATTTTTCGCCAGCATCGATCAGATCTTTCATTTTATCAAAAGCATCGCCCTTCAGGGTCTCGAAACGATCTGAAACACCCATGGCGTCGGCCCCAAGTTTTGCCAGTTCTAAAGCGGTATCTGAGCCATCCAATGCGGTTGCATGTGCAGCACCATGGGCCAAGCAGGTTAAAGAAAACCCGCCGACATGGGAAAATACATCTAGAACACGGGCTTCTTTTGCCAGTCCAGCCGCAAAAACGTGATTAGAGCGTTGGTCATAGAACAACCCGGTCTTTTGGCCGCTTTGGACATCAGCCATAAAAATAGCTCCGTTCATTGGAACCGTAATTGGGTTGTCAAGCACACCTGACAAAAGCGTGTTTTCGTCATCCAGCCCTTCCAATTTACGCGCACGTCCTGCCGCGTTTTTAAAGACGGTTTTGATGTTCATATCACCGGTTAGTATCGCGGTGAAATCATCCAACATATTTTCAGCCCAATAGGCGTTGGGTTGAATGACAGCGGTGTCGCCAAAGCGGTCGATTATGACGCCGGGCAGACCATCGGCCTCGGCGTGGATCAAGCGGTAAAACGGTTTGTCAAATAGGCGTTCACGTAAGGAAAATGCTGTTTTTAATTTTTCGCGCAACCAATTCTGATCAATGATCTGTGTGCTTCTGCGATCGACAAAACGCGCTGTGATTTTCGAATGCGCATTAAACGCGCAAATTCCAATAAACCCACCAGTCGCATCGGTGAGATTTACAAAACTACCAGGCGGTATTTTTTTTGTGCGTCGGTCCATGACCAGTTCATTGGCATAAACCCAAGGGAACCCAAACCGCAGTTTTTGCGGTGAGATTTTAGGCAGGAGGCGGATTGTGGGGTAAGGATCATGTGTCATGGTTAGCTACTAACGGGTTTCGCAGCGAACGGAAAGGCACAAAAAAAAGGCGACCCGAAGGCCGCCTGTAGGTGGGTCATAGGGATATTCAGGTTTCATTACTGCCAGACATTGCTTGATATATATAATTTTGTACTTGCTCGGTGATGCGAACTTTTTGTGTCTCACCTCGAGCCATTGCTTCAAAAGCCCGTGAGCCGCCATAAGCTTTAAATTTAATTTCCATGTTTTGAACATTGGCAACCGGAATGCCTGTTTCAGCGTCGCGCAACAAGTAATCGAAGTTGATATTGTGACGGCCACCAACTGTGTAACGGGTTTTTTCTGTTAAAGCGTGAAAACGGTTAACACGCACTTCCATTGTAACAGGGCGACCTTCTTTAACACGTGCAGCACCAGTTGAAATAGCATCGGCAAGGATTACTTGAATTTGCTTTTTGCGATCACCTTGTGGGTCTTCACGCCAAACGATATCTGACAATGGCAAGAATACATTGGCTTCTGATACGGTTAACTCTTCAGGAACTGTGACGCTCACTTGCTGTACACTGTATGCTGGCTGCGCCAACTCAATGGCTGCAGGAGCCGTCTCGATCACTTGATTGCTGGATACTTTTTGTGAACTTGCGCAAGCTGTTACAGATAATGCCAATGCAATGCCTGTAAAGTACTTCACGATTTTTGTTCTTACGACCAATAGTTTCATTGTTGTTAACTCCTTGCCCTTGGGGAGAATTGCATGATCTGTTTTATATGAAGGGGGAATGTGTTGGATTTGAGCGCGAACAAGGTAAATACAAAGGTTATATTATGCCGAAATGATGCCGAAATATGGCTAAATTTAGCTTAAATGTGTGAATTGGGCGGTTTTGACAAAATTACATAAAAAAACCGTGGTAAGACCACGGTTTTTAAAAGGCTGGGGAAAAGGCTTAATGTGCTGTGCGAGTTGAAAAACCTACGCTTAGGTTCTTGATCCAAGTGCGTAGATTGCGGCCAAACTCGGCGACTGCTTCTGCGCGCAGTTTGCGGGCTCTGGCTTCGATCGCTGCTACATCGATGATTTGGTTGTTAATATTGATGGATGAGGTCATTGTACTGTCCTATGTCTTCTCATGATTGCCTTATACTTAGGGGGCAACGCATGAGAACACACCAGACAATGTGGTATTTCCGGTATGCGCTAGACGCATATCTTTTTGAAACACCTATGCTGTAAGGGCGGGTCAGTTAAGATTTACGCGTAATAGTCAGGCGCGGCACCCTTTTGTGCCGCCGTTTTCAAGCCTTTAAACACATGCTCTCCAACAGAGCGAAAACAGATAACAGAAGCTATTTTTTCTGAACTTAGCCAAAATGCAACAGGCAGTTGTCCCAAGCGCGTGCGGCGCATTTCGCCAATCTTAAGTGCACTGGGTGATAGGTTCGCAGGTGAGCTTTTTGCCAGTACATCACGAATGCCTGTGCCTTGCACGCTGAACATAGCACGGGCATCTGACACGTTTACCGCCAACATGTGACTGCCGGCCAGCGCTTTATCCAACTTGGCCACGGTTGCATCTGCCTTTGTATGATCGACCAGCAACAATAGCTCATCAGGGGACATCCATGCAGCTGCCCCTTTTGGGCTGCTGTTAATGCCGCCGGTTTTGGGCATGGCGACACCCGTTGCGGCTTTAACCGCTTTAGCCAAGGTTTCAGATGACAGGTCGCCGCGCAGAGTGATCATGCCTTGCAAGCCGGTGTCTTTGATTGTGACAGAGCCTTTAAATATCGCACCTTGCAGTGCACTTACAGCCTTAGACATTTTGTCGTACTCCTTCTTTATCCAGAAATACCGGATCGCAAATTTCAGCTTTAATCGGTTCACCGTCAAGGGTCGGGAATGTGATTATTTCGCCCATGCGACCCGGTCCGTTTTCGACCAAGCCCATCGCAATTGCGTGGTTCATTGTCGGAGAGAAATAGGTTGATGTAACCCGGCCAATCATGTGTTTCACCCCGTTGGGGCGTGTGGTGCCATCGGTGGCATAAGCGCCATCGGGAATTACTGCTTGGGGATCAACCGGTTTTAGGCCGACCAGTTTCCAACGTTTGGGATCAACCATATGAGAACGCGTTTGAGCACGTTTGCCCAAGAAATCTTCTTTTTTCTTGGATATGGCCCAGTTTAGCCCCAAATCTTGTGGAATCACGGTGCCGTCTGTTTCGTCGCCGATCATGATAAAGCCTTTTTCAGCGCGCATGACGTGCAGGCATTCAGTGCCGTAAGGTTGGATGCCAAACTCTTTGCCTGCTTCCATACACATATCCCAGAATTCCTGACCCTGACTGGCGGGAACCGCAATTTCGTAAGACAATTCACCTGAGAACGAGATCCGAAAGGGCCGTGCTTGAATGCCACCTAATGTACCATCTCTGAACTGCATAAAGGGCAGGGCTTCGGCAGAGACATTCATACCACCAAGCTTTTCCAGCACTTTGCGCGCATGCGGACCAACCACGGCGATTTGAGCGTATTGTTCCGTAACATTCGCAGTGTAAACTTTCCAGTCCCACCATTCAGTTTGCAGCCATTCTTCCATCCACGCATGGATGCGGTCAGAACCGCCAGATGTGGTGTGGCATAGGTATGTATCATCGCTTAACCGTGCAATCACACCATCGTCTGACAGAAAACCGTTTTCGGTACACATCAATCCATAGCGGCAAAAACCGACTTTCAGTGTGCTCATCATATTGGTGTACATCATATCCATGAATTTACCTGCATCAGGCCCTTTGACAATGATCTTGCCAAGGGTCGAGGCATCCAGCAACCCGCAGTTCTGACGGGTGTTTAGAATTTCGCGTGTTACTGCGTGTTCCACAGTTTCACCTTGTTGTTTGTAAGCATAAGGGCGGCGCCAATCTGCAACTGGTTCCCAGTCGCCACCATTTTCCTCAATCCATTGATGAATGGGTGATTTACGGATCGGTTTGAACAACTCACCACGCGCGTCACCTACAATAGCCCCGAATGAAATCGGGTGATAGGGTGGGCGAAATGTGGTGGTGCCTACTTGTGGAATTTCTTTATTTAGGCTGTCAGCAAGAACAGCTAACCCATTAATATTGGATAGTTTCCCCTGATCTGTTGCCATGCCAAGCGTGGTATAGCGTTTAGCGTGCTCCACACTGGTAAAGCCTTCTTGAGCTGCAAGGCGGACATCTGAAACCTTCACGTCGTTCTGGTAATCAAGGAAGGTTTTTGACTTAAGCTCATAAGTAGCCCCCTGGGGCATAGACCAGACGGCTGCTATTAAGCCGACTTTCTCGTCGTTGGCTTTTGGGGCGGTTCCTGTTGCTTTAAAGCCGGTTTCTTTTGCAGCTTGCTTACCTGCGGCAATGGCGTCTTTTAACACTGAAGCGGCATAGAGATGACCGCTGGCAGTACCTGCTGTAATCACGAACCCTGTACCATCTGCACCTAATGGTGGGCGTGATGGGTCGGGGCGGAACATGGCTTGGTCGAAATCCCAATTCAGTTTGCCACCGCAATGTGACCATAGATGTACCACAGGAGACCAGCCGCCTGACATGGCAACGACGTCGCATTTGATCTCTTCTAAGGCGCCACCTTCGCCAGCTTGGGCGCAAAGGGTAACGGCTTCAACCCGCTTACCGCCTTTGACTTTTCCAATAGCGGATTTGTTTTCTACGCGAATGCCAAGGGCGATGGCTTTTTGTGGTAGTTCGCCATCCAAATCGCCGCGCGGGTCAATGATACAAGGTACATTAAGGCCCGCTTCATGCAAGGAAATCGCGGTGCGATATCCGTCGTCGTTATTGGTGACGACCACTGTACGGTCACCGGCACTGATGCCGTAATCAGCGATATAGTCGCGTAAAGCACCCGCCAGCATGACACCTGGAATATCGTTGCCGGCAAAACTGAGCGGACGTTCGATAGCACCTGTAGCTGTGATGATCCGCTTAGTGCGAATACGCCATAAGCGATGCCTTGGGCCATTTTGGTTCGGGCCTAGATGATCTGTGATACGCTCATACCCAAGGGCATAACCGTGATCATATACGCCTGCACCCATCATACGGGTGCGGATTTGCACATTTGGCAGTTTTTTCAGGGCTGCAAGGGTCTTTTTTATCCATGTGGCAGCTGGTTTCCCATCTATTTCAACGCCGTCAGTGATAGCCCGGCCACCAAAACTAACACCTTGTTCCATAAGTAAAACAGAAGCGCCTGATTGGCCTGCGACAAGAGCCGCTGCAAGGCCTGCAATACCACCACCGACGACCATGACGTCGACATGGGCGTAGAAATATTCGTAAGTATCTTCGTCTTTGTGAGTGGGTGCCTTGCCCAAGCCAGCGGATTTGCGGATAATCGGCTCAAATACATGCTTCCATGCTGCGCGTGGATACATGAAAGTTTTATAGTAAAACCCTGCAGGAAAGAAACGGGGCAACTTGGAATTGATCGCACCTATATCAAATTCCAGTGAAGGCCAATGGTTTTGAGAATGAGATGTAAGCCCTTGATATAGCTCAGTCGTTGTGGCGCGTTGATTCGGTTCGAAGTGGCCGTCGATACCTGTGCCCATTAATGCGTTAGGTTCTTCCGGGCCGGCAGCGACGATACCGCGCGGGCGGTGGTATTTAAACGAGCGGCCAACCATCATCTGATCGTTGGCCAACAGCGCGGAGGCCAATGTATCGCCCTGAAACCCGTTGAGGCGTTTACCGTTCCAAGTGAATTCGATTTGCTTTGTACGGTCGATCAAGCGGCCGCCAGTTTGCAGACGTGTGCTCATTTCACAAATCCTTCCCAGTCAGGGCGTTTCTTTTTGATATTATTTATCAGTGATTTAGGCGGCTCAAAAGTTTGACCAGAATATGTGCCAAACACCTCTAAGCTTATTGTGCACCGGGCAGCGTGGAACCATTTTCCACAGCCAAATGCATGGCGCCAGCGTTCAAAATGCACACCTTTAGGGTTCTTACGCATGAACAGATAAGTTTCAAAATCATCGTCCGAGGCGCCCGCACCATGGCGTGTAATATGTGCCTCACCGCCCGGTGTCAGCTCAGTTTCGTCGGCTTCAACATTGCAATATGGACAGGTTAACAGAAGCATGATGTGGCTCCTTTCGGAGTGTATGATTGGCGTGCACAAAATGTGCGTAACGCGTGTGATAAATGTCGGATTTTGAATAATGAAAGCATCAATGCGCCACCCCCGCTGCTACGCTTTCATCGATAAAGCGGCCTTCTTGGAAACGATCCAACCCGAAAGCGGATGCCAGTTCGCGCGGTTCGCCATCCGCGACCAGTTCTGCCATAGCCCACCCTGACCCTGGAATGGCTTTGAAGCCGCCAGTGCCCCAACCGCAATTGATAAAGCAATTGCCCAAAGGGGTTTTTGACAGGATCGGCGAACGGTCGCCGGTGATGTCGATGATGCCGCCCCAATGGCGCAACATTTTTAGACGGCTGACCATCGGAAAGGTTTCAATCAGAGCGCGCACAGTTTCTTCTAAGTGATGAAAAGAGCCGCGCTGGGTAAAGTTGTTGAAGCCGTCCGTGCCACCGCCAATGACCATTTCGCCTTTATCAGATTGCGACATGTAGCCGTGAACCGTATTGGCCATGATCACCACATCCATGCAAGGCTTGATCGGCTCGGACACAAGAGCTTGCAAGGATATGCTTTCGACCGGTAGGCGAAAACCACCCATTTGGGCCAGATCGCCAGAGTTGCCAGCGACGATGATCGCCAGTTTTTTGGTTTTTATCGCACCTTTTGTGGTTTGAACCCCAGTAACCTTGCCGCGTGACTGGTCAATGCCTGTGACTTCACATTGCTGGATGATATCCATGCCCATGTCAGAACAAGCGCGCGCATAACCCCATGCAACGGCATCATGCCGTGCCGTGCCGCCGCGCGGCTGCCATAAAGCACCCAGAACGGGGTAGCGCGGGCCATCGAGTTCAATAATCGGACAAAGTTCTTTAACCTTTTGAGGGGTGATGAATTCAGTTGTTACACCTTGCAGATTGTTTGCATGTGCCGTGCGCTGGTAACCCCGAATTTCGGCCTGAGTTTGGGCCAACATCATGACACCGCGCGGGCTGAACATGACATTATAGTTCAAGTCTTGGCTCATGGTCTCGTATAATGAGCGGGCTTTTTCGTAGATCGCAGCTGAGGGATCTTGGAGGTAGTTTGAGCGGATAATCGTTGTATTACGCCCAGTATTACCGCCGCCCAACCAACCTTTTTCGATCACAGCGACATTCGTGATGCCAAAGTTTTTTCCTAAGTAATATGCGGTGGCCAGACCGTGCCCGCCAGCGCCGACGATGATTACATCATATTCGGATTTTGGTTCAGGTGATTTCCAAGCGCGTTCCCACCCAGTGTGGTGACGGAAAGCCTCGCGCGCGATGGCAAATGCGGAATAACGTTTCATATGTTCGGCCTTTGGCAAGGGATGTTAAGGTGCAGGTCATGTATAGTATGATCCGATGTCGACACCAGTTCTAAAATACTCATGTGCTAAATGGTCGATTCTACCTACTCGGCGAGCGGCGTCTTTATATATATACACGACATTTTTTCACACGTGTTGTCACGTTTTTATAAATTGGCTTTCCCTAGATGATCGGCTCGGGTAGCAAGGGGTGAATTTTGTAAGGTTTTGCGATGATTTGGATCGTTTCAGGATTAATAGCATGCGCTGTTATTTTTGCTATTTTACGGGCGTTTTTTAAACTGCCTAAAGCTGCTAAAGCCGCTGAGTTGGACATGCAAGTTTATAAGGATCAATTGCAATCTTTAGAGGGAGATTTGGAGCGTGGTGTTGTTTCAGGTGAAGAAGCTGACGCTGCGCGGTTGGAAATATCGCGGCGGTTATTGACGGCGGATAAACGGGCACAAGATGAGGTATCAGCTTTAAGCACAAGTGTTTCCAAATCTGGGCTTGCGGTTATTGCTGTATTTTTGTTTGGCGGTGGGTTTGGGTTATACGCTTTGATGGGCAGTCCTTATCTGCCTGACCAGCCGTTTGCCGCGCGGCAGGAAACTGCTAAAATTGCACGGCAAAACCGCCCAAATCAAGCTGAAGCAGAGACCCAGATCGGAGTTCTTGAGGTGCCTGAAGAGGTACCAGCAGATTACTTGGCTTTAGTTCAGAAGTTGCGAGAAACCATGGCATTGCGCCCTGATGATGTTGAAGGCTGGAATTTGCTGTCTTTACATGAGGCGCGGATTGGTAATCTTGGGGCTGCGTGGCGGGCAAAAAATCAAGTGCTTGTACTTTTGGAAGATACTGCTTCGGCTGAGGATTATACTGACTTAGCCGAACTTATGATTGTTGCAACCAACGGTTATGTGTCAGTTGAAGCCGAAGAGGCTTTAGCTAATGCATTGAAGAAAAATGCTAAATTATCCCGCGCGCGATATTATTCAGGTCTGGCATTAGCGCAGAACGGGCGGGCTGATGTGGCGTATCGGATGTGGGTCGGGTTGCTTGAGGAAGGGCCTGATGATGCGCCATGGGTTTTGCTTATTCGCGATCAAATAGGCAGTGTGGCACGGGCAGCGGGCATTCGGATGACGGATCAAAATGCGCCTGGACCGTCTGTAAGCCAGGTGGAGTCTGCTAATGATATGACTGCCAAAGAACGTCAAGAAATGATACTCGGTATGGTTTCTGGCTTGGCAGAACGTTTGGCCACAGATGGTGGCACACCTGCTGAATGGGCCCGTTTAATACGGGCTTACGGAACATTGGGCGAGACCGCAAAAGCTTCGGCTATATGGGTTGAGGCGCAAGAGGTTTTCGCTGAAAATTCTGACGCAATGGCAGGTTTACGAGAAGCGGCCCAAGCTGCTGAGGTGATAAATTGAACGGAATTTGCCAAGATATCGACAAGTTTTCTGATGCTATAGGGGAGAAATCTGCGCTGATAGGGTTGGATTTTGGAACAAAAACCATTGGCGTGGCGGTCTCAGACCGGTTGCAAACCGTGGCCACCCCGCGAGAGACAATTAAGCGCCGAAAATTCGGACTGGATGCTGATGTGATTGATCAGCTGGTTGCCGAAAACGAAATTGCGGGTATTGTGTTAGGATTGCCAATGAATATGGACGGCTCAGAAGGGCCGCGGGCGCAATCGACACGGGCTTTTGCACGGAATTTGGCGGGCAGGATCAATTTGCCGATATTTTTCTGGGATGAACGCTTGTCGACAGTCGCCGCCGAACGAGCACTTTTAGAAGCAGATATGTCACGTAAAAAACGTGCTATCGTAATCGATAATGTGGCTGCAAGCTACATTTTGCAAGGTGTACTAGACCGGTTGTCACATAAAAGGCGCTTATAATGGATGAAATTTGGAAACGTAATGAACCTGATAGTCCTTGTGTGAAAATCTGTGTGATCCATCCCAAGGCGGGTATTTGTATCGGTTGTTACCGTCGTAATGATGAAATTGCAGCTTGGGCGCGTATGGAACGTACAGAACGTTTAACGATCATGGCAGAGCTGCCTGAGCGGGCGGTATTGCTGAAGGGGAAACGTAAAGGAGGGCGTGGCCGGCAGGTGTGATTTTGAACGGGCGGCATACTGCTCGCCGACAACCTGCGATGGACTGTGATGCGGATGTTATTGTTACCTAATAACGGTTATCACATATCTGAATTGTATAATAATCAGATTAAGCGTGTTTGCAACGGATCTGAAATATATTCGGGGGGGCGGCCTTTGCTTTTTCAATGTTTTGAGGATTTGTATTGCGGGGAAACATAATTTCCATTTTACGAACACATGCACCGATCTCTGTTAAGTCGAACGGTTTGGTAATGAAATCAGTCGCACCTGCCTCATAAGCCTCATTCACGTCAGAGGCATCTGAAAATGCGGTCAGCATGATAATGGGAGTTTTTTTGTACCCCGGTAAAGCGCGAACTCTGCGGCATAATTCAATACCGTGCATGAACGGCATCACAATATCAAAGAAAAGGCAGTCATAAACGCGCTTGCCGCTTTCTATGCACGCAAGTGCCGCTTCTGAAGAATTATAGAGAGTTACGTCATTGTATCCGGCATCCGCCAGAACAATAGGAAGGATGGAAAGTGTTAAGTCGTCGTCATCTACAGCGAGTATTCGCATTGGCCTGTTACCTTTCAGAGTTGTATTAATATTTCTGGTTACTGGTAAGTACGGGTTACTGTGTACGAGCTACTTATTTACGGGGTAAATTAATTTACGAGTTAAAGTTTTACAAGATAATGCTGATGTTATGCTTGGAATAAAAGGGGAAAGTTTGTTGGGATTATGAAAACTTTGTGGTTATCCGATTAAAGCAGGATTAATAAGTTAGTAGGGTATGGCCGGCCTTTTCATAAACCTGCCCATTCGTGCAAATCAGTCTGCCAATATGGCCTGAAATAAGCAATCATACGGCCTGTCTCAGGGCCGTTTAAGTCTTTATTCCATGCGGACATACCATGTAGGGCAAAGCGGTGGGCAATATAAGCTTCGCCGGGGTTTGCATGTACTTCAACCCGTTTACAGGTTTCAAATATCTGGGCTCTAGTTTTTTGATAAGCATCGGTTATGTCAACTTCTGGCCACTTTTGCACAGGAATATCTTTATAAATTTTCATCAACATTTTGTGAAAAATCACATGTGAACCTTCCCAAATCACGAACGGGGCAGCTTGTACTGGGGTTTTATTCAGCGGAATGCCCAGAATGAAGCTGTGAAACTCTTCCATTTTACGCAGCCGCTTAGAACCTACAGGTTTTAACCCGTCGAGATGAGCAAAATCGCGTTTTTTACGATAGGCGAACATTCCATCAGTCTCTTGCCTGTCTTGTTTAGGGTAGCCTTTATAGCAGGTAGATACCTGTCCTTTGCCCCAATTGAAATTATCCTGAGCGGCTGCATATTGCGCAGCTTTTTGCACGGCCTTTGTCAAGGGGCGGGTTTTGGTTAGCACATCAACGCCCACAAACCAGGTTGACTGGCAACGTAGCCAGTTGGCACTGTGAGAAGCGTCATTTGTGGCTTCAAGGGCCATAGGTTGCGTTTCGGTCGCCCATATGGCCAACTTTGGGTCATAGGGCAGTTTAGCCCAACCAAGCTTATCAAATGCAGCCTTATCCAAAGTAAGCTTTGCGCAGCATATTGATCGCGACCACAATCAAGAATAATGCAAAGACGCGCTTTAACGGTTTGGGGTCCAGTGAGTGGGCCAGTTTTACTCCGAAGGGGGCGGTCAGTGTGGTCAGTGAGATGATCATTAAGAAAGCTGGAATATTAACGTGGCCGATGGTGAAGGGGGGGCGGCCTTCTAAGGGTATGGGGGTCAATAAAAAAATGGTTGCGGCAGGTAAAGCAATGATTATTCCAAAGCCTGCAGCAGTAGCGACTGCGCGGTGAATAGGCCTTCCGTGCAAGGTCATGATTGGCACTCCGAAACTGCCGCCACCGATACCCATTAGAACGGACAGGAAGCCAAAGACAGGGCTCAGAATAACTCTTTTGATACCGGTCGGCATTTCATCGCCTAATCGCCATTCTAGTTTGCCAAGTGCCATGTAAAGCCCGATCACAAACGCTAATCCGCCAAAAATATACAGTAACGTGTTCGTACGTAACTCTGCGGCTACAAACACGCCGACAATAGCCCCAATAATGATACCTGGGGCCCATGCTTTTAATATGTCCCAGTCAACTGCCGCTTTTTTGTGGTGACTTATAACGGAACGTATTGAAGTGAATATGATTGTCGCCAACGAGGTGGCGAGGCAGATTTGCAAGAGCTGCGGAGAATTGTAACCAAGGCTAGAGAATGTGTAGTAGAAAGCGGGCACCAGAATAATACCACCACCGACGCCCAACAGGCCCGCTAAAACCCCTGCAAAAGCACCGATGACCATTAAAATAAGCAAGATCGGTATAAGTGTGGATATATCAGGCATAGGATTTCTTTCTAAGCAGCTTTTTGTTTCATGGCTTCAAGAGCAGTTTCAATTAATTCCGGGCCGGCCCCATCTTTATGAGCGCTTTCCGACAAGATGCGCCGCCAAAGGCGTGCGCCTGCGCGCCCAGTAAACGCCCCCAGCATATGGCGGGTGATCTGGTTTAAGCGTCCGCCTGCGCTTAGATGGTTTTCAATATAAGGCAGCATCGCCAGAACTGCCTGTTCGATGCTGGTCTGATCTGGTTTCCCATAAATACGGCTGTCAGCATGGATCAGGATCGGGGCTGGATCGTGGTAAGCGGTGCGCCCGATCATCACCCCGTCAAGGCCGCGTTCAAGATGTTCAATGGCTTGATCAAGACTGGTAATGCCACCGTTGATATGGATGTTCAGTTCTGGGTTATCTGCCTTGATTTGGTGCACAAGATCATAATCTAAAGGCGGTATATCACGGTTTTCTTTGGGGCTAAGGCCCTGAAGCCAGGCTTTGCGGGCGTGAATGGCAAAGGTTTTAATGCCGCTTGCTTTGACGCGGGCGATGAAATCTGGCAACACTTGATGAGGGTCTTGATCATCTACCCCGATGCGGCATTTCACAGTGATCTCGGCCCCGGTAGAGGCGTCTTGCATGGCTGCGACACAATCAGCAACCAGTTCTGGCTCGCGCATAAGGCAGGCCCCGAAACGGCCCGATTGTACCCGATCAGACGGGCAGCCGATATTCAAGTTAATCTCGTTATAATTATAACGACACCCGATGGCTGTGGCTTTGGCCAACTGTGCAGGGTCAGAGCCACCAAGTTGCAGCGCAATAGGGTGTTCGGTATCATGATAAGCCAGCAAGCGATCCTGATCTCCGTGGATTACAGCGCGCGCTGTGACCATCTCGGTATAAAGTAAGGTTTGTGCAGACATCAAGCGATGAAAATAACGGCAATGCCGGTCTGTCCAATCCATCATGGGTGCGACGGAGAGAATTTTATCTTTATTTTTCAGTGATTTATGATACATTAGAAGGGCTTAAAAGGAGAACAAAAGTGC
>JQIA01000310.1_pt1 | contig 23989 bp, 20 predicted proteins | sample 811431 | NCBI WGS metagenome assembly JQIA01 (sample SAMN02998118, study PRJNA258478) | marine sediment metagenome | biome: marine; feature: seafloor; material: sediment; isolation source: oil-polluted sediment collected from 3 locations (0.5 km, 0.7 km and 0.9 km)... | place: USA: Gulf of Mexico ...
TATTACTTGTGGTTTAAACTCATAGTTTTCACCAGTAGCTTCAAGCAAATAATGGTTGCTAATTAGATCGGAAATTTCCCATTGACCTTCTTTATTAGTTACTGCATTCTTATCTTTGATTTGAACAACTATGCCAGAAATAGGATTGTTATCTTTATCAATGATTGTTCCAGAAGCAGTATAAACTGGTCCAACTGGTTCGGTAGGTTCAGATGTTGAACCAATTAGTTCTTCCATAGTAGTTACCACACCATCATCTTTAGGTGTTTCTGATGGCTCTATATCAATAAGAGTAACTTTTCCATGAGAAGCTGTAATAGTTCGTTGCAAGGTAATACCAAAATCATGTCCAGCACTATTGTATAGATGAGCTTGAGCAATGGATAAAGGACTAGTTTTTACATTACCACCAGTTGCTAACTGCAATTCAAGTGTTGCTAAATCACCATTACCACTTATTGCTTGTTGAGTACTAATACCAATGCGTAAGATTCCGTTACCATCGTCATGGAATACCAAATCTGTTCCAGCTGCTAAACCTGTTTTTGATACTTTAGTGATTTTTTCAATAACTTGAGTATCGTAAACAATGGCTAAATTCATTGCTGATAGTTTAGGCAAGTTGTTAATAGATAAGGTAGTTGTAACTATTGAACCAGATTCACCACTCACTTCTTCTAAACTAAGATTAGTGGCTGAATTGCCATCACGTACTGAACGGCGGCGAGTATTAGTTGATGAAGTACCAGGCCATTCGGAATTTAAGACAAAATAGGTAATTTTATAAGCATCAGCAGAATCTACCGTACCGTCTTCATTTACATCACCAGCGATACGTTGTTTGGAAGTAGGTTCTAACTTTCCAACTCCAATAAACTGAGCCATACGAGCATCTACAGTTTGCGGAGTACCATTACCATTTAAGTCACCTCGACTATATTCAGCACCAACACGTAATTTAGGGATACGGTTTCCATCTCTTGTTCCTCTTTTTCTGGTTTGTACAGTAAAGCTTCTATCCTCAAATTCTATAGGAATATCAATAAAATCATAATCCTGCATTGTACTACCATTAAACCCGTCAAATGGAATTAACTTGAGTGGGCTGCTGGATAAAGCTTCACCTATAACATTGAAAGTAACGTAAATTAATGCTCCTTCACCTTCCAATGGTGGTGCAGTAAAATCATTATCTGATATAGAAATTTTTACTATATGAAAATCATCTGATTGAGGGTCAACTTTACATCCAACACTATAATTTTTTCCATCAATGAGAGAGCCTTCTTCTTTAGCCTTACAATTATTGTTTTCATCTACTGGAACTTCAATAACGTTTGGATCATATCCTAACCAAATATCACTACTACCAATTTGTAAACCACCAGCATTAGGTAACATAATTGGAACGTCAACTTCAGTTCCTTGCAATCCACCTACATCTTTCATAGCAAGTGTGGTCATACCAGCAGTTACACAGGTTGAGTTGGATTGATGTAAAGGAGTTTTATCAGCGTCTAACGCATCAATACGATAACAATATTTACTACCGGCATCTAAGGCATCTTCATCAAGGAAGAAATCAGCAGGAGTATCAACTGTAGTTATTTCTGTGTCAGGAGTAAAATCTCCACCTTCTGGTACTCGCAATATACGATAGTGAGCAACAGCAGCATCATTAGTAATACTCCATTCTAATCTACTGTTTGAGCGTCCAGCATCAGCTGTCATCAGCAAATTAACAGGTGCTTGTATAGTAGTTAGAGACCAATAAATTTCATCATTTCCAATTGTTGTATTTCCATAGGTATCCCTAGCTACTACAAACCACTCATAAGCTGTACCATATTCTAAAGTATCTGGTGGTAAGGTTTTTGAAGTTTCAGATTGCTTAGGATTACAAACAATTTCACCACCGATTTTTTGACGACATAATTGGTAAGTTATTTCCTCACCATCTTTATCACTACTTGCATTCCACTCGAATATTATATCTTCACCAGTTTTTACATTGTCAAGTGCATTTACTGGTGCGATGTAAGTAAATGGTTCTGGAGGTAAATTATCACGAATTGAAAAATTCCAAATTTCTTTAGTGGAAGTTTGATATTTATCTTTAGCTTCAACATACCACATATACTCAGTACCAAACTCTAGTTTATCTGCTGGAACAACACAAGTTGTGGTTGTAATATTTTCGCAAATAAGTTCACCTCCGAAGAATACATCGTAAGTCAAATCATCATTTTCTAAATCATTTCCAATCCAATTAAGAGTTATATCTGCACGTTCTTCAAGTTCAGTTGGATTAGCTGGTGATGGGTCGCTAACTGTTGGAGCTTCGTTATCAATATTGGCATAAATAACAAAACCTTCTCCTTGCTGTTCACATAGTACTTCAACATCATCGTGACCACTTATAGCTTCACATGTAGCACCTTGTGGAATAACATCACCAGAAATAGGCAAAGTAATTCGATCTACTTCGAGTGGTGTTATTTGGCTAGGTTCAATAGAATATGAATAGCTGTTAGTACTTTGTTTTGGAGTTGGCGTTCCACCAGAAAAGGATGTTGTTATACCAACTGTACAATCATAGCATTTTAATAGATTTCTCAAACTACTACTTCTATGATTTCTAGCATAAATATTGAATTGTAATTGGCCTTGGTAATTATGCAAAACTCTTGTACCATTAAATTCCATCCAACCTTTACCTTCTTCACGGTATCTAGTGTATTTACCATCACATTCACCATTAACAGATTGGTTTAATATAACGGTTTGTGCGAAAGGAATGTTTATGGCTCCATCTCTATATTCATCATGATGGCATTTTCCCCATGTTTTTCCATCTGCTGTTACAGAAAGAGTTTGAGAACTTACCTGATATTCACTCCATGACAAATTAACAGTCACATCAAAATCAACAGCATAGGCAAAACGCCCAATTGCCATTATTCCTACCAAAAGGAATACTATAATAAATGAATTTTGCCGCCAATAATTTGGAGGCCCAGAACCTACATCTCGTTCAACAGAAAAATATTGCATTTGAAATTACTCCATAAAGTTTAAAATATATATCTACTAAATCGGTTGATTAGTAAATATTTATCTGACATTTAACCAATAATTAAATATTTAGAGTTCAAGGCAAAGCTTTGTTAAAAAAATTTACAGAGCTAATGCTTTGGACTCCGACTTATTTAATTAAATAGTCAGATTACTAATATAGACACCCAAAACATAAATATTATTAGGTAAAAAATTAGATTTTTTTTGAAAATTGGCTAAAGTCATTGAAAATGTTATTAATTTATTTTTAAAAATAAGCCAGATTTTTGTATTAACTTGGTCAAATTAATACAATTGTTTTAATCTTTTTACAGTAAAAAATTCACTATCTCTAGTATTTTTATCATTAACAGCGTAAAGCCGATTAAGTTTCTCATTTGATAATAGTTCAAATCTCATAAACTATTTATATAGACATCGTTATGCACAAAAATATTAGGGGAAATTTTAGATTTTTTTTAGAAATAGCCGAAAGATCATGAAAAAAGAAGGGATTTTAATTTGGAATTTTTTTTAAACTCCAAATAATAGTATTATTCACATCCAATTACCAATCAATATTAATGGAGCCCAATAAAAAGGATGTGGATATTTAGATCTAGGGTCTAAAAATTCGTTTTGAGTCTTTTGTAATGCTTTTATTTTAGAAGATGAACGTAAATTTTTATAAAATCTTTTAATTAAAAATGAAGTTGCTTTATCATCTACTTTCCATAATGTTGCTAATGCACTTTTGGCTCCAGCCTTAAGAGCAATGCCAGACAGACCTAATGCAGCCCAACCTTGATCTCCGGTAGCAGTATTACAAGCACTTAAAGTGATCAAGTCAATAGTTCGGTTATTAGATTCAATATATTTTTCCAATTCATTTAATGTTAATTTACTATTATATGTAAGAATAAAACTATCCATAATATTTTTTGCAAATTCAGCATGAGATACAATATGAACAATATCATAGTTATATCTACTAAGATGGTCCGTAAAATTTCCTTTAGTAAAGTCCTTATTTAATAAAACATCTTCGTCATATAAATTTGTTATAGTATCAATTTCTCTGATTGCATTGTTTAGCCTTCTATAGCCTTGTACATGTTCCGTAATAGCACCTAATAACACTTTTGTAGTATTAAATTTTTTACTTGATTCAGTCAAACTTAATGTAGGAGTGATCGCTACACCAAATTCTTGAACAATAAATTTTTCGCCATCATGCAAAGCTGCTATTGGCAAAACATTTAAAATATCTTCTGGAACAAATACTAAGGAGTTTATTCCATGTTCATTTAATAAAGGTAATAATGGTAAAATTAACCAATTATAAAGTTGTTGAGAATCAGTTAAATAGTCCTTATTTTGTTTATCGTTATATCCTTTTTGTAATTGAATTAAAAAGTTTGTTACAGTTTTTGTAATTGTCTTATGTTTAATATATACAGTTTTATTAATAATTTGAGAATTAATTTTAACTAATAGTTCTAAACGTTCTGATAATAATATTGGATAAATTATGGCTGTTTGTTTTGGTACAGCATTTATTGGAGTTTTAACTTTGTTTCTAAAACATTCTCCAAAGTAATTTCTTAAACCAACTTGTTTCAATTTTTCTATTGTTAATATAGCTTCAGTTAAATCTTGTTGTTGTAAAAGTAAATCTATTAATTCTAAAAACATTGTTCGCAATTTTTTATATAGTAATGAATTGCTTTGTGTTTCCCATTGAAAACCTTCTTCTGGAACTAATATATTTATAGCTTGTGTGTAAGCTTCAATGGCAGAACTTATATTGCCTTGGGATTTTAAAATACGCCCTAACTGCCACTTCCAACGAATCAACCAGGCTTGTTTATTATCCGTAATTTGTTGAGTTTTAAAAATGGCCTGTCTAGTAAGATTTAATGCTTCAGAATAACTCTGTTCTTGTTCTAATTGTTCTCCATTTTTACCTAAATCAATTGCTTCTTGTAGAGTAGAAATTTCTACAGCTTGGATGGAGGTACAAATAAAAATACCTATAATAAATAATATTCGCATGACTATTCTTTGAATGTTATAAATATTAGTTTTATTTTACAATTTGATTTCAGTTCGGTATTAGTGCTTTTTTCTTTTGACCAAAAATCAAGTAATTCTTGTGGCAGTATTTTAGGAAGTTTAGCTTCTAGTATAAATATATTGTGAGCTAATTTTTTATGATAAACTTCTATGCCAAAAGATTCTAATTTTACTTTCATTTCAAGTGATTCTTTTTTAGTTAATTCATCTATTTCAGCAGTAATCGGAAAATAGCATAATTGGCAATTATTATTTTGTACTATTTGTACATCAGAAGATTTTACTTTTGGATAATTTATATCTTTTTCTGTTGGCACTAAAACTGGGATAATTTTTATTGTTGCAATGACAACTACAGCAGTATAAGTAATTCCTAAGGACAGTGGTTTCCAATCAAGCCATTTGTAAATACCTTTCCACATTGATCCTTCTTTTAATTCTGTATTTTCCATGCTTTTCTCAGAATTTATTTTGGCCTTAAGTTTTTGCCATTCTAATTCAGTGTGCATTGCTATTTTAAAAGCTTTTTCTTCATCATTTTTATTAATCATTTTTCTGTATCCTGACATTTTTTATAACACTTTGCTAAGTTGATATTATCTCTTAATCTACGCTTACAATCATGTATAAACACACCAAAGGCATTTGTTTTTTTTCCAAGAATATCCGCCACTTCCTGTTGAGACAAATCCATTCCATAAAATAACATCAAAGCGATTAAACAATCTGGATGTCTCTTTAACTTTTTACAACGGCGTATAATCTTTTCAATTTGTTGCAAATCAATTTTCTTTGGTATGTTTTCTTCTATAGACAACTTTTGTAAATAAAATATTAGTTCATCAAAGCAATCTTCATCATTTTCATATAATTTTTTTATAGCTTCACCTATACATCGAGAATAACAAAGTGTTTTTTCTTCTTGTTCATACTCCTTTTCATAAATTCCAATTTCATTTTTTGCTTCATCGTCAACTTCTGTACCAAAAAAATACTCTTCCTTTCCTCTTTTTTTTACTAGGTATGTCGTGGGATGTTCTTTTTCTTCTTGTTTTTGTCTCAAATAATTTAAAGCTCTATTACGAGTTAAAGTATATAACCAAGCTTTTACAGATTGTATTTCTCTGGATTTATTAGGATCATTATAAAAATCATCGTAAAATACTTCTTGGCATATTTGATCTGCTAATTGGCTTGGAATATTATACTTAGTAATCAGCATATTCCTTAGTTCATGAAAATAACGTTTAAATAATATTTCCAAACCAATGTCATGACCTTCACGCATCAATTTAAATGCAGTTTTATCATCAATTTCATACATATTCAAATCATCCAAATTTTAATTGCTACGCTGTGGATATTGTAATTGGCCACAACTTTCGGCAGCAGTTTTTACCTGTTCAGCAGTTATATAAAATGCTGTATCAAAGTTTTTATATTTTTGTATATTCTTTACAAAAAAAGTAGTAAAAAGGCCACCATCACTAAATTCTAATGCAAATTTATCTTCTTCTGAAGCCATATAAACTTTACCTTTAAGATTTTTTATACCACGAGCAGGACAATCTTTTACATAAAGACTTTCATTTTTATCATAAAAAGGTAAATTTTTAGACTTTACGTTTAAACAACTCTTTGTTCCACGTAAAACACCACCAGCAAAACAAGTATCAATAGTGGTTATAATATTGTCTGTTGGTATCATATTTACTTGTTCTATAAAAAAATCATCTCTAACTTTATGAATATCTGTACCAAAATCAGCATGTATAACAAATACTTCATCATAACAGCCTTCATCGTTATTATCATCTAGTAATTTGGTACCATGCCCAGAAAAATAGATAAACACTCTATCTTGTGGTCGTGCTAATGTTTGCAATTTCTTTAAGTCATCTCTAAATTCTCTTTGTTTAACATTTGGTCTAATACATACATTTCGGTCATCCACTTTAAGTAATTTTGCTATGGTATTTGCAAAAGATTGAGCATCATAATTAGCTTTTTTTAGTTTATTATCTTCCTCATCACCAGTATTAGCCCCCATAGCCAAAATAAAAATAGCTGGTTTATCAGAAATTATAGGATTTTCCCAACATGCAAATGTATAAGTTGAACAAAATATAAGAAGATAAAGGAAATTTTTCATATTATTTGACCAATATAATTTATGAATATAAAGGTATAAAATACTAAAGGAATATAAACTTAAATACAAGATTAAAATTTATGGTGTGTCATCAATTAAAAAAATTAAAAAGGTATGCTAATAGTATAAGCCACTATAGCAATTTCCAATTTACTAGAATACATATATTAAGAATTAAGCATTCATAATTAAGAATTGCTATATTACTGTTTCTAAAAACAATCTATTATCTGTTACTTTACGTCCTGGTAATATATCCTTTATCTTCTCCCATTACTGTCTGTTAGTCCGTACCTCTTTTTCGTTTCTTTATCAATCTGTATAATACTTTATCATAATTATTCTTTCTTTAATTGATGACAAACCCTAGTATTTCCCATTTCCTCCTCAATCCTCTCCTAAGCAATGCCATTAAGTTAAGAAAAATATGTTGGAATTCAAAGCTTCAGCTTTGTATTGGAATTAAATATTTACAAACGGTTTGGACTCCAAATCTTAACTTAATGGCATTGTTCCTTGATATACTTCATGCCTCAACACATCCTACATTGTGCATCACAGCGTTAGTATTATAATAATGTATAAAAAAATAGTGCTAATGTGGTTTGAAAGTTTTCTGGAGAAGGAATTCATTTGACCAAGCTAGAAATTAATTATCTCGATATTACAACATTAAAGTTAAAGCCCTTAAAAACAACGAAATTGACAGTCATTTAATACAAATAATAACTTTTTAATTGTAATATATAGTATTTTTCGATTGGATAAACTACAGTAATATAAATAATTGATATTTATATTGAAGTTCATTAAGAATTAAGAGTTCATAATTAAGAATTGCTATAAATTTCCTTAAAATTATTGTGATACCCATTTTTGACATCATATTTAACTAGTTCCAAATTGATACTAACCGACTGCTACAAATGAATATTCCTAAATTAAGTATTGTATTCCTTAATTATAACCGGATTACTGAAACCCGTTATACAATTAATCAATTGTTTAGTCTAGTAGAACAACGACAAGATATTGAAGTAATTGCTATTGATAATGGTTCTAATGATGGCACTGGTGCTTTTTTAAAAACTCAAGAAAGTTGGGTTAAAGTAGTAAATATGCCAACCAATATGGGTATAGCTGGTTATAATGAAGGTTTTAAACAAGCTAAAGGAGATTATATCTTAGTGCTGGACGACGATTCTCACCCAATGGATAGTATAACGTTAGATCGTATTATCCAATGTCTTGATACTTGTCCAGATATTGGTATAGTCGCTTGTCAAATTGAATCTATAAAAGGTGAACTAGCTTATACTTGGCATTTACCTAAAAATAATGCTCCTGGGCCTTCTATGGCATTTGTTGGTTGTGGTTTTGCAATTCGTCGTTCATTATTTGAAAAAATTGGTTGGTATCCAGCCGATTTTTTCCTATATCAAAATGAAATGGAAGTTGCAATTCAAGTCATGCGACATGATTATAAAATTCATTATGATCCTTGTTGTCGAGTGGTACATCGCCAATCTCCACAAGGTCGTACTAGCTGGCGGCAAGTTTATTACCCAACCCGTAATACAATTTGGCTAATCCGTCGTTATTTTCCTTTTCCAATAGCTGCTTATTTAATTACTTCACGACTATTTTTTGGACTAATTAGAGCTTTACAGTCATTAGAATTTAGCTGTTATTATCAAGCTGTCACTGATGCTTTATATACTCCTATAAAACCTCAAATTTTATCTCGAACCCAACGTAAAAAATTAACTATATTTTGGCAACAAAATAGCATTTTTCACCATATTATTAAACGCTTATGAACATTTTAATTATCATTGTAACTTGGAACAAAAAGCAGTATGTTTTAGATTTATTGAGTTCGATCACAACGTTGGAACGTTCCAATTATTCGATAGATATCTTGGTAGTAGATAATGCTAGTGAAGATGAAACTGCTGAAGCTATTAAAACTGATTATCCACAAGTTAATCTAATTTGTAATCCAGAAAACATCGGTGGAACTGGTGGGTTTAACACTGGTTTAGAATGGGCGTTTGCTAAAGATGATTATCAATATTTATGGCTGTTAGATAATGATGTACTTGTTCATAAACAAGCCTTGATTGAATTGGTAACTGTGTTGGAGGAAAATCCGGATATTGCGATAGCTGGTTCTACTATGCTGCAATTAGATTATCCTTGGCGAGTTAATGAGATGGGGGCTTTTATTGATCGAGTAACTGGGAAATTAGTCTTAAATCGTCATTTAGAAACTGTACCAACTTGGCGAGGTTATTCAGCTTCAGAACTATTGGATCAAGAGGCTGATTTAACTAAATATTTAACTCATTGTCAACCATATATTGATGTTGAATATGTTGCAGCAGCCTCATTATTAATTAATGCTAAAGTTGCTAAACAAGCCGGTATATGGCGAGATTATTTTATTCATTTTGATGATGTTGAATGGTGTTTACGTATTGCTGATATGGGTTATAGAGTAGTAGTTTCAGCAAAATCATTAATTTGGCATTTATCAGCTATAGCCAAGATTCCAACCTGGATTTTATATTATGATAATCGCAATGTGTTGGATCTATTGCAAAATCATGGTGCAAACTCGGCTGATTTAAAAAAACTACAACGACATATTCTAAAAAAAGCTGCTTACTATCACATTATTGGCAAACCGGATTTAGCTCAATTACATTATAATGCAGTGGATGATTTTAATAATAAACGTTATGGCAAAAAAGATATAAAATTAACCCATAGCTATCATAATAATAAAGATATCAGCCGAGTTTTTATGGATACTAAAGTTAAACGAGTTTTAGTATCATGGCCGGTCAATGTCTATGCAATGGGAATTCAGGAAGCTATAGTAAAAGCCCAAATTAAACGCCCAGAATTACAAATAGATTGGATACCATCCCCAACTGACGAAGTATTACCACAAGTACCACGAGCTAGATTTGTCAGACCTATGCCAAAATCAAGAGTCAAGCGGCTATTAAATTATTGGCGACTACGAGGTAATTATGATTTAGTAATCCAATCTGACTATCAACCTTCCATATTTTTATCTTGGTTAAAAGCTGACTTGTTATTTATTAATGATGAAACTTTTAGTCAACGAACTCAGCCAAAATTCAATGATGTTCTGAAAGCAGTATGGAAACATCTTAAAACATAGTAGTCTGAATAATGCTAGTAGTTTAAACATATAATTAACTTAAATAAAAAATATGGTTCTACTTTGTTCAGGAATAGCTAAAATTATAAATAGGAGAAATTAGTTAGTGGGAAAAAACTTAAAACAGGTTTTTTGGCGTTGGTTACCTTGGATTATCATAGCTTTTGGTTTAATTATACGGTTTGATTTATATTTTTTTAATCGTTCTCTTTGGTTAGATGAAGCTTTTATTGCTGTCAATTTTATTGATAAGTCATTTTGGGAACTTTTACAACCGCCTTTAGATTATAGTCATAGTATTTTAACTCCACTAGGTTTTCTTGTGATGGCTAAACTATCCATTACATTATTTGGAAATAGTGATTTTATTTTAAGATTATTTCCATTCATCTGTGGTATTGGCTCTCTATTCCTATTTTATTATATGGCTAAAGCTTATATTTCAGCTGCTGCTGTACCGTTAGCATTATTCTTTTTCGCAATTTCTAACTGCCTCGTTTATTACAGCTCAGATTTTAAACAATACTCAAGCGATGTCACGATAACTATTGCTTTATTTCTTCTAGTTGCTTATATACACACAAATTCTTTAACATTTAAAAAATTGTCGTTACTATCTGTGGTTGGTATATTAGCCGTTTGGTTTTCACATCCAGCTGCTTTTATTTTAGCCTCTATTGGTAGTTATCTAATTATTTTTTATTGGTTTAATAAACAATGGTTGTCAATGATAAGTATTGTTGGAGTATCTTTAATTTGGTTGGTTAGCTTTATAATAATGTACTTATTTACTATGGGAGGAGGACTTGAAACTTCAGGTATTGGGGAATATTTGCTCCATTTATGGGTAAGCTGGGATGGTTTTATGCCGTCACCATTTTCGTTGAACGGTTTTAACTGGTTATATAACAATTATTTTAATATGTTTAATTATCCAGGAAGTTTAAATATGGTACAAGTGGCTGCTGTAATGTTTATAGTTGGTTGTATTGCTATGTTGGTTAAACAAAAAACTGCTTTATTTTTACTTATCTTCCCAGTTTTTATAACATTGGTAGTTTCATCTTTTCAAAAATATCCTTTTCATGGGCGAATGATATTATTTTTACTTCCCTCATTTTACCTAATAATTGCAGAAGGAATAACACAATTTCAAACCAAATTACTTGCATTGCCTAAAGTAACAATATCTATTCCGATAATTCAAGTGATTTTAGTAATTAGTCTCATTGATTTTCCTATTTATTCTCGTCATAATGTCCAAGAAATTAAGCCAATTTTAAAATATGTACAGGAAAACAAACTTAATACAGATATTTTATATGTATATCATTGGGCAGAACCCGCATTTAGATATTATGCTACTAATTATAATTTTAATTACAATGATTGCAATATAATTACACCTCTACCTAAAAATGAATGGACTAAGGAAATCGATTATTTTCGTAATAAGCAAGATTTACAACTGGTGACTGTAGATGAAACTAAATGTATATTAGGTAATTATGAAGGTTTTCATCAAATATTACAGCAAGCAGAATTAGATAAGTTGCAAAATCATGGTAGAGTGTGGTTTATTTTTTCTCACTTAGATGAGCATGGAAAACGGACTTATCTTAATTATCTTGATAAAATTGGTACACAGATAGAAGAATTTTTACAAATTGGAACTTCTGCTTATCTATATAAACTTTAGATGATTTATATCTAAATGATTAGAATGAAATTATTTCAGTAAATTTCAAGAATAATATTCTGAAATGGTTTTTTCTAAACATAAAATATTTTGTCAAAAAAATCACACAAATATAATATGAAACAATTAATAACTTTAATTACGTTACTATTAAGTAGCTTAAGTGCCTATGCGGATTGTGATTTATTACAAAATCCCAAATCAAATTATTACAATCCTAAACCGCTATCTGACGATATAGAATTACCAATGCCATGTGGTTTAAAAATGGTATTTCGGAAAATTATAGTTCCTGGTCAAAATTTTTGGGGAGACGAAAAACGAATTATTAAAATTGGTTATGATGCTGGGGATATGTTTGAAATACCTCTAAAAGCCTCTATTAATGGTTCATTTTATGATTCTAAACAATGGGCTAATTATTTAGGTAAATACGAAGTTACAAAGGCTCAATTTATTGCTGTTATGGGAGTAGAAATATTTAGGGCTGAAGTAACTTTTTCTAGCACTGATAAAACTCGAAAATTTAATAAAGCAATTGCTAATTTAGCAGAACCAGTGTCAGAAATAAGTTGGCCCATATTTCAAGAATTTATTCATCAATATAATCTATGGTTATTTAAAAATCACCTTACTACTATACCTAAACATTTTGAAAAAAAAGGTTCTCAGTATAATCAAATTCCTGGTTTTATCCGTTTGCCAACTGAATTAGAATGGGAATATGCAGTACGAGGCGGTTATAACAATGGAAAATTAGCTGAAGGTTTTGACAATAAATTACCTTTTAATCCTGACAAGATAAACAAGTATGCCTGGAATCTTAATAATGCTAAACAATTAAAACGAATTGGTTTAAAAAAGCCCAATCAACAAGGTTTACACGATGTGTTTGGTAATGTACAAGAATTGACTGGTAGCTTATTTCTACCAGAACATTGGTTGGGAAAACCAGGTGGACTAATTGCAAGAGGTGGTGATTTAGATACTAATCCAAATGATTTACGCTCTTCATTGCGTAAAGAAGTAGAAATTTACAATTGGCAAACTGATCATAAGAAAATGGCAGTTAGACGCTCTTACGCTACTGGTATTAGGCTGGCTATTGGTTCTAATATTTTAGTTAATAGAAATAGTTATACTAACTTACAACAAGATCATCAACAATATATCAATAATATTCGAGCTAAATTACCAGTAGCAACTGCTTTAGCCAATACTCCTGCAGCTGCTGGAGCTGCTTCTAGTTTACAGCAAGCAACTGGTACAATTGGCAAATTGGAGCAGAAAAATAAACAACTTATTGCCAAACTGCAAAAATATCAAAATATTGCTGCAACTAGACAACAAGTACAGGATAGTAATAAAAAATTGATTAATCGGTTACAAGAAGTAACTAATGAACTAAAAACTATTAATATTCAAATAGCTCAAGCCGAACAAAAATTAGATTTAGGTTTAACTGAGGGTGCTAAAAGTAAGGTGCAGGATGCTTGGGTATATGGAGTGTTAATGGGACAGGAAATTATTAGAATAGCAATTTTAAATAAAAATTTGGTAAAACTAGACGAGCTTGCTAAAATATCAACTCGGCATCAGGAAAAGGTTTTTAAAACCAAAGATAAGATAGCTGAACGAAAAAAATATCTTGGCGAACTGTTTATAGCTTATGTGGAAAAGATACAAAAATTAAGTGGTTATGACAAACGTTATGTTAAAATTGCTGTTAATAGTATCAAACAACGTAAGCAAACTGTTCGTTCTAAGATAGTTGTACCATTGTTAGAACAACATATTCGTGATTATAATTTGCGGACTAACTTTGACAAATGGTTGCAGGAATTTAAAACGGTTTTTTAATTTTTTCAAGAGGAAGTAATTATGCGAAAGATACAACAAGTTTTATTCATAATGATGGCAGTTTTTCTGTTGTCTTGTACTGAAATGCCTACCATGGGTAGTGTTGGTGATTTAGCTCAAAATGAAGCTTTACAGGGTGGAGTTTTAGGTGGATTACTTTGTGGTGGTGTTGCTAAGTTAGCCGGTTTAAATAGGGAACAAATTGTAATAGCCACAGCTGGTTGTGCTGGTATTGGTGCTATTGTTGGACAACAATTGCGAGATCGTAGGAATAAATATGCTTCAGATGAGGAATTTTTTGATGGTGAAATAAAAGTAGCTCAAAAGTTTAATTCAGATCAAATTATTTATAAAGAACGATTAATATCAGAAGTAAATGCTTTAAAAGTAGAAAATACAAAATTAGTTGCATTACAAAAAGAAGTTAAAGCTTCAGAAATAAAATTAGCAGAACATAGAGCTACAATTAATAGCAAACAACAAACAGTTAAAACCGAAACTCGTAAAATGCAGGAAGAACTCAAGTTCCAAGAAGCATTGTATACTAAGCTTAAAGAAGCCGATGACTCTCCACGTTTAGCTAGTTTGAAAAAGGAAGTAAGTAAATTAAAAGAAGCTATTGTTGCTGTAGAAGATCAACAATCCCAGTTAGCAGAACTTGATGATAATTTGAGCATTTAATAAAGTTAATATTTTAAAGTTTGCTGGGTTTAACTTACTCAGCTTACTTTAAATTTAATTATCAAATAATGAAGAAAAAAAAAGGTTTTACCCTATTAGAAGTATTGGTATCAATGACAATTGTTGGAATGGCTTTGGGAACTGTTTTTGGTTTGTTGGCTAGCAGCAAACGATTAGCTTTTAAAGCAACTGATGATATTGAAAGAACAGTTTTTTTACGTTCAGCTTTGAATGCTTCTCAAATTCTTGAAGAACCGGAATATCCAAAATTACCAGCCCGTTATAAAAAATCTTTGAATATTGAAAATGGGGATTTTTTGGAAAAACCAGAACAACAAACTCGTCCTATGAAACTAGCTTTAGAATCATATACCATATATGATGATGAAAAATATATAGAATTAATTACTGTTCGTTTAGTTTTAATGGATACCGCAAAATAATGCAAACAAAAAATACTGGGTTTACCCTGTTAGAATTATTGATAGCTTTAACTTTATCAACTATGGTTATTTTGCTATTGGCAATGGGAATGAATATTGTTCTCAATGAATGGGAACGTTCTGGTGACAGATTGGAAAATAGCCTAGATAAAGTATTAATTTTATTGAATATTGAGAAAGCATTAGAAGGTGCTTACCCACATACTTATTTTGATAAAGATGATAATAAGAGATATATTTTTTTTGAGGGTGAAGAAGAAAGTATAAGTTGGGTATCAACTGTATCACCAGGACGGCATCCTGGTTTACAAATTTGGCATTTATCACCAAATGATGAAAATGATTGGGTACAAATTAAAGTTATTCCTGCTTTTGCTGGTGATCCTACTGAACGTTTAGATGCTGAAGCTGAGTCTATAACTGTATTGGAAGGTTATAAAGCAACTTTTGAATATTTGTATAAAGATGAAAAGTTAGATGATGAAACAGAGTGGATGGATAAATGGTCAGCCAAAAAATTACAATCTTTGCCTAGTGCAGTACGGGTAAGTTTAGAAGCTGATGGAGAGACAGAAGAAGATTCTTTAGAAATTGTAGCAGAAATTCAGGCTAATAAACACCAGTCAATTCGACCAGTTAAACCATAGCCAATTATTTAAGTGATGTAATCATAATAACTTACCCAGTTAAGTACTGAAGCATAAGTTTTATTCCATTTTGGAGTCCAAAGCTTCAGCTTTGGCAATCGCTCAATTAATAGCTATCAAAAGCTTTGAACTCCATACCGATAATTTGTGCTTCAGTATATATAGCAATTCTTAATTATGAATGCTAAATATAATGTTACGTGTTTCTTAAAAAAATAATTCAACTAAAAGATGGATTATCTAAGTCAGAATACCTATATTATAATTTGCTTGAATATATAATCATCCCAAGATAAATTTTAACTGCCATTAATTTAAGGATAAATTTCCTATCCCATCCTAAGCTACAATGCTATTTAAGTTAAGAAAAAATTAATGTCATTCCCGTGAAAACGGGAATCTAGAATCTCTGGATACCCACTTTCGTGGGTATGACAATAATTTTTTCCTTAACTTAATGGTATTGATCCTAAGCTAGGAGGGGAACTAAGGGTGGTTGAAAGATTACCTTAATGGCAGTTAAATTTTAGCTTGGACTCGATACAACTCCAAAAATTTATCCATTATGTTAAAAAAAATTGCTGATTTTGTTGAAACTTTTATTGAAACAATATTGTTTGGTAGTAGATGGCTACTAGCCCCATTTTATCTCGGTTTGGTTGGTGCTTTAGTTATTCTGCTAGTAAAATTTGTTAAAAAGTTTATTTATATCGTTCCAACCATTGGTTCTGCTTCTAGTACTGAATTAATTCTCAGTATTTTAGGATTAATTGATATTGTGTTGATTGCCAATTTATTGTTGATGATTATTCTTAGTGGTTATGAAAATTTTGTGTCCAAAATTGATGCCTTTAAAGGTCACGTAGATCGTCCAGATTGGATGGGTAAAGTTGATTACGCTGGATTAAAACTTAAGGTTATTAGTTCAATTGTAGCTATTTCATCAATCGAATTGCTGAAAGTATTCATTCATATTTCTGAAGAAGGTGACAGAAGTTTACTTACTGGTAATTCATTATGGGAAATAGAGATCTTTTGGCTAATAATTCTCCATTTAACTTTTGTGTTTTCAGGATTGATTTTTGCGTATACCGAAAAAACCATGCATCCTCCCCATAACGATGGGCATTAGTGAGCATTATAGTTCGTAATTTAGGACTGGTTGATTATCAGCCAGTTCATCAAGCGATGCAACAATTTACTGACAACCGTAATTCTGATACTCCAGATGAATTATGGGTTTTACAACATAAGCCTATTTATACTTTAGGACAAGCCAGTAAACCGGAGCATTTGCTTAATACTGGAAATATTCCAATTTATCAAAGTGACCGTGGTGGACAAGTTACTTATCATGGCCCTGGTCAATTAATTGTTTATGTTTTAATGGATATTAAACGAGCCAATTTAGGTGTTAAGAAAATGGTTCATACTTTAGAACAAGCATTAATTAACTATCTTGCCTTGCTAAATATCAATTCTAACCGTCGTGATAAAGCTCCTGGAATTTATGTCAATAATAAGAAAATAGCATCTTTGGGTCTTAGAATCCGTAAAGGTTATAGTTATCACGGTTTAAGTCTAAATGTTGATATGGATTTAAAACCATTTCAAGGAATAAATCCATGTGGTTATGCTGGCTTAGAAGTTACTCAATTAGCCGATTTAGGCATCAAAACGGAATTTGAACAAATTACAACTCAGTTTTTACCATATTTATTGGAATTAATATAAAAGCTTTGTATAAAACAAAAAATTATAAGCTGGTGAAAACTTAAAATCACCATTTTTATCAAATGCTGGGTTTATACGTTCTACCAATCCTAAATATTTAGAATCATTCTGTGTAATATAGCATTTCTCAATTGACTATAATCCATCTATATGAATTAAATAATTGATATATTGAAATTCATTAAGAATTGCTATAACCAATCATTAGGGTTACAAGTTCTATCACATGGTAAGCTAAATACCTGTTTATCTTCAATGCGTAAAGCCGTTAAGCTTCCTCCCCAAACACAGCCACTATCAAGTGCATAAATATTATGATCTGCATAGTAACCTAAGGCAGCCCAATGTCCAAAGATAACCTGTTCAGTACGATTATTAGGCCAAACAAACCAAGGCTGTTGTTTAAGGTTTGAAGTAAATGTAGGAGAATCTTTCTTTTTTAAATCCAATTTACTATTGATATCACAGTAACGTAAACGGGTAAAGCAGTTACTTATAAAACGTAACCTGTCCCAACCTTCTAGTTCTTCTGACCATTGATTGGGTTTATCACCATACATATTAATTAAAAATTGTAAGTATTGTTCACCTTGCAAAGCTGCCTCAACTTCTTTTGCATATTGAAGAGCTTGAGCAAAATTCCAACATGGAGGCAGACCAGCATGAATTATGGCTAAGTTCAAATCAGAATCATAATGCAAAAATGGACGATGTCGTAACCATTGTAATAAGTCTTCTCGATCTGGAGCTGCCAGAATACTTGCTAGTGTATCTTTTGCTTTTAGTTTTGAATTACCATGTGCAATTGCCAATAAATGTAAATCATGATTTCCCATGACTACAATCGCACGTTCTTTTAAATTTTTTACAAACCGTAATACCTCTAAAGACTTTGGACCTCGGTTTACTAAATCACCTGCAAACCACAAGATATCTTGGGTCGGATTAAAATTAATTAATTCTAATAAACGTTGTAAATCATCATAACAACCTTGTATATCACCAATAGCATAAGTTGACATAGTTATTTTAATTTCGATACCAGATAAGGATTGCCCAAGCTAAGATAAATAATTCTAATCCAAATGACCAATGCAAGATAAAATTTAACCACCACGGGTCATAAATTGCTGGGACTGTGAATAATACAAACGGCTTATCAATGAAAGGAGCAAACCACCAAATTCCACCAACAATACTATCTAATAATATATGGATAAATCCATTTATCGCAAAAATAATTCCAAATAATGCTTTTTGTACTGATAATTTATATAAAATCAGAAAAAATAAAGATAATCCTAACCAAACAATAGGATAGTGAGACCAATATGTATGGTGTTGATGCTGTTTATAATCAATAAAATAAAAATAGAACAGATCAAAATCTGGAGCTATAGCTCCTAACATTCCGATCAAAATTAATGGTTTAGTATTAACAATTAATTTGGAACAAATATAGCCTGCTGGCAAATGCCCTATAAACATTTTAATATCCTTATTTTAATATATAAAACATATAATTATACAGAATAAAATTAAGGAAATGATAGTTATAGATTACCATTTTCACGGAAATGACAGATTATCTCTTAATTTAATGGCATAGTAGCTTAGGAAGGGATTGTGGAGATAAATTTTCCCTTAACATAATGGCATTGTATTACATGCTACATTTGTACAATATTCATTGCATAATATCAATTAATTTATAGCAATTTAATTCTCAAATTATGTCAGTAAAATATTGACTTTCTATATCATACATAGTACAGTCATGGTTAATTGACTACTTTATTAACAGGAGTAATTTATGAATAAATGGTATTATTTAATATTGTTTTTAGTAGCATTTACAGGATGTGCTAGTAAACCTGAAGTAATTCCAACAAAAGTTGATAAACCTACCGCTAAAACACCTCCACCAATTTTTGGTGAAGATACTCAACCTACTAATCTTCCTACTGATATTACTATTGGTATTGAACCTTCTACAGAATCCGTATCAGGCCCGCCTGAAGAAAAAACTATTTACTTTGGTTATGATATGGCTAATATCAAAATTTCAGCTCAGATTATCCTTAATAAACATGCAGATTATCTGATTGCAAACCCAGATGTAACTGTCCGTTTAGAAGGACATGCTGATGAACGAGGTTCAACAGAATATAATTTAGCTTTAGGCGAACTACGAGCAGAAGCAGCCAAAGAGATGCTACTCAATACAGAAATATCATATAATCAAATAGATACCCTAAGTTATGGAGAAGAACAACCAATAATATTTGGACATGGAGAAGAATCATGGCAGCTTAACCGTAGAGTTGAGTTGGTTTATGAATAGCCTAACTCATATTTTCTAATTCTTCCCATCGTTTATACATAGTTTGTAAATCAGTTTCAAGTGTTTTAACATGACTAAGAGTTTTATTTACTTGTTGTTCATCTTTATAAAACTTAGAATCACTAACCAAAATATGTAATTCTGCTAGCTCGGATTCCAAAGCTTCTATTTTGCTTGGTAATCCGGTTAGTTCACGTTGTTCGTTATAACTTATTTTCAGATTTTTAGTAGCTTGTTTTTTAATTGCAGCTTTTTTCTGAACCGTATTAGACTTAACTGGTTTGGGACGTTGCCGTAACCAATCCTCATACCCGCCTATATATTCTGCAACTTTTCCTTGACCAGTGAATACAATTGTTGAAGTAACCACATTATCTAAAAATTTACGATCATGGCTAACTAGCAATAAAGTTCCAGGATAATTGGCTAACAAATCCTCTAATAATTCTAAAGATTCTACATCTAAATCGTTGGTTGGTTCATCCAATACTAACAAATTAGCAGGTTTAGTAAATAAACGAGCTAATAATAGCCGGTTACGTTCTCCACCAGAAAGAGATTTCACTGGTGAACGAGCTCTGGCTGGGGCAAATAAAAAATCCCCTAGATATGACATAACATGTTTATCTTGACCATTGATAGTTAATATATCTTGGCCTTGACTCACTGCGTCTACTACCGTTGATTCTGGATCAAGTTGAGTTCTTAACTGGTCAAAATAAGCAATGCTAAGTTTAGTACCATGTTTCACACTGCCATTATCCGGTTCTAATTCACCCAGTAACATCTTGATTAAAGTTGTTTTACCAGCCCCATTAACTCCAATTAATCCAACTCGATCTCCACGCATCATAGTGGTAGAAAAATTATTGACTAAATTGTTATCTTCATAACTTTTACTAATATTTTTAGCTTCAATTACAATACGGCCAGATAATTCTCCACTATCAAGATTTAACTTAATATTACCAATTTTATTACGTCGTTGACCTCGTTCAGTGCGTAATTTTTGTAAAGTTCGGACTCGACCTTGATTACGAGTACGACGAGCCTTAACTCCTTGCCGAATCCATACTTCTTCTTTGGCTAAATTTTTATCAAACTTAGCTGCCTGGACAGATTCTGCCTCCAAATTAGCTTCTTTAGTACGCAAATACACAGCATAATTACTTGGATAACTAGTTAATTTACCTCGATCTAATTCTACAATTCTGGTAGAAATTCGTTGCATGAATTGTCGATCATGGCTAACAAATAATAGACTACCATTAAAGTCTAATAACATATCTTCCAGCCATGTTATAGCTTCGATATCCAAATGATTAGTTGGTTCATCCAATAACAGTAAATTTGGTTCTGTCACTAAAATTTGAGCTAAAGCAACTCGACGTTGCCAACCTCCAGACAATTCAGACAATGGTTGTTCTGTTGGCAAGTTTAATTTTGATAATATAGTTTCTACTCTTTGTTCCAAACTCCAACCATCTTCTGCTTCTAAACGATGTTGTACTCGTTCTAGTTGAACTAATTTAGTTTCATCTGTAGCTACTTGCTGCACTAAATCATGATATTCTTCAACTAATTTCCCTAGATTACCTAAACCTTTAGAAACTGCACGAAATACTGTATCATCTGGATTAAATCTATGCTCTTGATTAAGTAGAGCTATTCTATAACCAGAACTTATTTCTAACTTACCATTATCAGCTTTAATTTGATTACTAATTATTTTTAATAAAGTTGATTTACCTTCACCATTACGTCCTATTAAGCAAACTCGTTCACCAGCTTCTAAGCGTAAACTTACACCATCCAATAAAGTAACATGGCCAAAAGCTATGCTAATATTATCCAAATTAAACATTATTCAATCCAAACTTTTTAGTTAATAATTATTGAATATATCATACCATATGCTTTCAATCATTATTGGAATATAAAACTTAACTTCTTAGCTACATGACTTGACACTGTACAAAAATTAAATTTATATCAATTTCCAGTTTACTAGAATACATCTATTAAGAATTAAATATTTGATATTTATATTGAAGTCAATTAAGAATTAAGCATTCATAATTAAGAATTGCTATATATCAACACTTGATAAACATAATAATATACCCCATCTGACAATTAAAAATAATTGAGACGCAAAAACTTATGTTAGTGAAAAATATTGACTCCAGTGAACTATCTCAGTGGTTGGAACAAGATGAGCCACCAGTTTTAATTGATGTGAGAACTCCAAAAGAAATGGCTCAAGCATCTATTCCAACTGGTCAACCTATGCCATTGACTGTTTTACCATTACGAATGAATGAAATACCTAAGGATAAACAAGTAGTATTTTATTGTCGTACTGGGGCTCGTTCTGCTCAAGCTTGTATGTATATGGCTCAACAAGGTTGGGATAATGTCTATAATTTACACGGAGGAATCATTAACTGGGCTCATCATGGATTACCAATAGAGCCAATGGTTATTTCGTAGCAACACTGTCTAAAGCATCTATTAAACGCCATACTGGTATTACTTCAATATTAGGCAATTTTTCCTTGGGAGCATTAGCCTTAGGGATAATAGCTCGTTTAAAACCATGTTTATCGGCTTCACGTAGACGTTCTAAACCATTGGGTACTGGGCGAATTTCTCCTCCTAATCCAATCTCACCAAAAACTACTAAATCCCTGGATAAAATTAGATCGTTCATGCTGGATAATATTGCTATTAATATAGCTAAGTCAGCTCCGGTATCGCTGATTCTGACTCCACCAACTACGTTGATAAACACATCCATATTATAGGTTGCTATTTTTCCATGTCGGTGTAAGACAGCTAATAATACTGCTAGCCGATTTTGGTCAAGTCCTAGTGCAACTCGACGTGGATTAGGAGCTGGGGATTCATCCACTAAAGCTTGTACTTCCACTAATAATGGGCGAGTACCTTCATGAGAAACCATAATAACACTACCCGGTACATTTTCTTGTTCATTGGATAAAAAGATTGCAGAAGGATTGCTTACCTCACGTAATCCTTTATCAGTCATGGCAAAAACACCCAATTCATTGACTGCTCCAAATCTATTTTTAATAGCTCGTATAATCCGAAACCGAGTTCCACTATCTCCTTCAAAATATAGAACTGTATCAACCATATGTTCTAAAATTCTCGGTCCAGCTAATGCTCCTTCTTTAGTAACATGGCCTACCAAAAAGATTGCTGTGCCAGTTTGTTTAGCAAAACGGACTAATAATGCTGCACTTTCTCTTACTTGTGATACCGAACCTTGGGCTGATTGCAATAGTTCTGTGTGCATGGTTTGAATAGAATCAATCACCATGACCTTTGGTTTTTCTGCTTGAGCTGTGTTTAAAATTATTTCAATATTAGTTTCAGTTAATAATTTTAGATTTTTTACGTCTAGTCCTAAACGTTTAGCTCGTAAACTAACCTGTTGTGGAGATTCTTCACCAGTAACATACAAAGGTAAATATTTACGGTTTTGATTAAGTTTGGATAGGGTTTGTAAAAGTAAAGTTGATTTACCAATACCTGGATCACCGCCTATTAAAACTACAGAACCAGAAACTAATCCACCGCCTAAAACATGATCTAGTTCAGTCAAATTAGTTGAAATACGGATTTCTTTTGATATTTTCACTGAACCTAACAAACATACATCAGCTTTAGCACCGCTGTAATTAACCTTGTATTTATTTCTATTAGTAACAACCTCTTCTTCTACAACAGTTTCTTCTAAAGTGCTCCATTCTCCACAATCAGGACATTTTCCAGCCCATTTAGGAGTGTTAGTTCCACATTTTTGGCAAGTGTAATTAGTTTTTTTGCTGGGCATATTTAATAAAAGTTTTAATTTGCTAAGTTTTTAATATAGTAGATATTTATATATGGTTTATGTATTGACATATAATTTGGAAACAGCTAAAAAGTTATCACAAAACGGTAGTCCAGAATAGTGATTACTCTAAAAAAACTGGCCATTAAGTTAAGAAAAATTTGTTGTCATTCCCGTGAAAACGGGAATCTAGAATCATACCCATCCCCATTTTCATGAGGACATGCTTTCGTTGGTA
>JQIA01000311.1_pt1 | contig 23933 bp, 16 predicted proteins | sample 811431 | NCBI WGS metagenome assembly JQIA01 (sample SAMN02998118, study PRJNA258478) | marine sediment metagenome | biome: marine; feature: seafloor; material: sediment; isolation source: oil-polluted sediment collected from 3 locations (0.5 km, 0.7 km and 0.9 km)... | place: USA: Gulf of Mexico ...
TAGTAGTTCTTCAATTAAATCCAGATTTTCGAAACTCATAAATTTGTTTTCCTTGATAAAATGTAAAATTATACAACAATTTAATAAAAAAACCTGTAAAATAACTATGCGCAAACTTTTTACAACAAAAACAAATAATGCATATTTATAATCTGGAATGTTGATAGAACGTTGAAATTCAGTCGGTTTTTTAATAATTCTTATAACTATAACCAAATTTTCCTATGTTTACAAGAATAATGCCATTTAACGCTATATTATATTAATTGACCATATATAAAAAAAATTAAGTATTTCTTGAAATTAGCAATAAAATGGTACATCATCATAGAAAATTGTAAATATAATTAAAGGATGAAGGTGCATATGAAAGTTCATTTTATTAGCAGGTGTTTTCCTGTAGTAATAACTGTGGCTGTATTATTTACATTATGTGACGGAAATGCCATTGCTGAAATGAAATTTAAAGAAAAGGAAGTTGTTTTAAGTAAGCTGGCTCCAAAAACGCAGATATTTGGTGTTGTGGGAAACAAGCCCGACAATGACACAATTGCGTATGTTACAAAAAACGGAGATCAGTTTGGGGTTGTTATTGGGGCAAAAAAGAGCGAATCATACAAATCCGTTGGAAAGGGTACGCCAATATACAGTCCTCAAAAAAACCGAACGGCATATATTGTACTTGAAGGGAAGAAATCTTTTATTGTTCTTGATGGGAAAAAAGGTCCCTTGTTTGATCGTGTGTCAAATCTCCTGTTCAGCAATGATGGAGAAAGGTTTTCGTATTGTGCCACAAGTGGGTCAAAACAATTTATTATTCTTGATGGTAAAAAACTGAAAGCTTACGATAGGATTTCCGGAACTCAATCGTTTAGCCGGGACTCAAAAAGAATACTGTTTACAGCCGTCGCTGGCAATAAATGGTATGTGGTTGATAATAATATAGAATCGGCCCCATATGATGCAATAAAACTTCAGGTATATTCAAGCGATTCCCAAAAAACAGCATTTGCAGCCAGAGAAGGCGATAAGTGGTTTGCTGTTTATGATAACAAGAGGTCGAAACGCTATGACGATCTTATTGTATTAATCTGGCGCCCTGATTCAAGCAATGTCGTATTCGTTGCAAAGAAGAGAACTAAATTTTGTATTGTTGACGGAAATAAAGAACATAAATTTTATGATTCAGTCGGTAAGCCTCTTGTTAGCCCTGATTCATTGCGACTGGTATATCCGGCAAAGAAAAATGATAAATGGATGGCAATACTGGATAAGAAAAAACAAAAAAAATTTGACAAAATAGGGCCGTATCAGTTCAGTATAGATTCTTCAAAAATGGTCTATATCGGTGTGACCGATAAAAAAGCACAGGTTATTGTTAACAAGGTTGCAACGGAAATGTACGATACCGTTGGTATTCCAATTCTCAGCCCTGATAGCAGGCATATGGCATATAGTGCAAGAATAGGTGACCAGTGGTTTGTTGTTCAGGATGGGAAAAAAGGATCGTCATACAAGGCAGTCCGATCTATCGTGTGCAGCTCAGATTCTTCTAAATATGCATATTCTGCATTCATGGAGGATAATGGGCGAATAGTGGTTAATGGTAAAGAAATGATGACTTTCCAATCCGTTGCCAGGCCTTACCTTAGCGAAGATGGGGACATGATTGCCTACTGGAGTCGTTTGAATAATAAATGGGCGTTAACTGTGAATAATCTTCGGTCAAAATTTGAATATGATGGTTTTTTAAAGAGGATACCGGTAACGTTTGATGACAACAGGAAGCTGCACGGTATTGCTGTGGCAGGGACCACTGAACTTGATCATTTTTCACGAATTGAACTTCAAATACTTGAGTGATCTTATTGGGTTGCCGATATACATTGTGATTTGAGCCAGTTTGTCGAACATGGGTTCCAGTCCGTTAATTTTTTTGTTGCTAAATTAATTCCGGCGTAATTGATGCGGTCATGCCCGGATATTTCTGTAAATTTTCCTGCTATATAAATAACATAACCGTTTTTTGACAGGGTGATGCTTTCAATCTTTCCGTTCGGAAATAATGACAAAGGTATCAGGGATCCCGAGCCAAGATCCGCAATAGCTATGAAACTGGCCTCTTTGCCATATATTTTATGGAAAGCGCCACCAGTAAAAAGAGTATTGTTTCCTTTTGTAACAATTGTGTAAACTGAACCGTCAGGAGCAGGATTCCATTGAGAAAGTTTATGGGTTGCCGTATTAATAGCGGCAGCGTTTTTTCGGGTTTGGTTTAAGATTTCATTAAAGTCTCCACCAATGTATAGAGTCTTTTGATCATTTGAAAGGGCGATGCATTTGATATGGTGCGGGCTCTTTAAGCTAATAAGTGTATTGACCTGCTTTCGTTTATCAACATATACCAACAATGATTCAGGTGTATGTATATCTGCGTTATTGGTATATATAATATAGTTACCGCCAAGGCTGTCACTTACACTAATGGTTGGTTTATCCATGTATGCGTTTTGCTGAAAAGCTTCCTCTGTATTATTCGGGAATGAAGCGGGCGGGAATATGATGAATATGGATAGGCAAAGTAGTGCAATAACCGGGTTGAGTTTAGGGACGGATGGTTGAGATAAAATAACGCCTTTTGTTAGCATTACACGTTGCATTTTATTCTCCAGAAAAAAAAGGGCGATTCATTGCGAATCGCCCGTAATTTGGGGGGATGCGATACTAAGGGGAAGAACTGATTTAATTATATTTGAAACACGAATACGTGTCTATAGACTGATAGCCTTATTTTTATAGGGAGATTCCCTGGGGATCAGGATTTTTTGTGTCGTATTAAGGATTCAGGGTAGTTTTACTTCAATTTTAAGAAAACTTGCGGATGGTTTCAAGCGCAATGCAATACAAAAAAAACTGTCCTGTGATGTGAACACAATTGGCGCATTTTTTATGAATCCATAGAACTTTTCATCTATTTCATTATTGTCTACAACTAAAATCCATTCATTATTTATTGATGCCTGGTAAACTATGTGTTTGCTGTCCGGGCTGAATGAAACATAGCTGATATTGTCATATTTTTTATGGGAAATACCATCCATGCGGATAAACTTTTTTTCATCTTCCTGTACTACATAAGCCAGATGTCGGGAATCCGGGCTAAAAAAGGGCCTGACTATGTGCTCGAACGGCTGGCCTTCTTTTTCATTTTTTATGATGATATGTTTATCATCTTTCTTAGCTTTAAAGGTTATATGTTCTGAATTATTACTGAAGACTGGAATGGTTACAGATTCATACCCTTTGCTGACTTTCTCATTTATTATGATATAGGCGGAGTCTTTTTTTGAAGCAATGTATACGTATTTTTTAGAATCAGGGCTGAATTTATAGGGACCGATATATTTAAACCAGGGTCCTTTTTTCTTTTTCAATTTAACTTTATTTTTTTTATACTTGATATCGTTAATTATAAGCCTTGATTTATTATTTTTCTTAACGGAATATGCAATTTTTAACGAATCGGCGCTGAATACTGGTAGGCCAACCTGGTCAAATTTCCCCAGAACGTCTTCATTAATCATAAAAAGAGAATCCTTGTTTTGTTTTACAACAGACGCAAGAATTTTTGAATCGTGGCTATAGGTAATTATCTTTATATTATCAAACCCTTCTCCACTTACCGTGTCTCGGATAATATACCATTTTAAACCAATACGGGCACAATAGGAAAAGTGGTTTGAATCAGGGCTGAAAACAGGTGATTTGAGTTCATCAAAAAAAGTTTGTGTCTGCCCATCAACAATATATGCCCATTTTTTATCATTGTAAACAGGGTAGGCATAACGGGCAGAATCAGTGCTGAATAGGGGGTATCCGTCCCATTTTATACCATCATGGGCAGGGCCTTCAATGTTATCAAGTACTAAGAAATATTTTTTTTGGTTTTTTGCAAAAAAGACTGATTTTGAACTGTCAGGGCTGAACGTGAATGTTGCAATTGCGTCATATTTAGAAGTTTCTATGCCATTTACCACTGCAACTGATTTTGCACCTGTTCGTGCAATATATGCATTTTTTTTGCCGTCAGGACTGAAGATAGTACCTAATTTACCAATATTGTCATACGCTTTGCCAACAGTCTCATTAATATGAACCCGGACTTTTTTGTTTTTATCCTGTACAGCATATGAAACAATATTGCACTCCGGGTAATTAGTCCTTAGGGAAGAAGGTATATAGGATTTATTTTCAGGTAGTGTAGATAACGTTGTTATTGATTTTGAATATATATGTAGTGTGTCTGTTGAATCGGAGACTTTTTTTTGTGAGGGTACATTGGCTATGGCAAAACAATGCACCGGGATTATAAAAAAAAGGAATAACTGTAATGTCCGTATTTTCATTTATTGAGTATCTATATTAATCTTTTGTTATTCTAATGGCTACCAAACCAACCCATAGGATTTAATTTGTTAAGCATTTTTTTTACAGCATCAATCTGTCCCTTAGTATGCTCAACCATCATCTCTAAAGGAAGTGTTACGCCGACACCAATTGCATAAAATTTCATTTCATGTGTGTAATCAAGGCCTACAAAAGGACTTTTTACCGGTTTTGTCCAGTCGGAAGAGTTTAAAAGAGAACTGGTATTATGCGGTATTTTTACAACATCACTATACATATACGTCATCGACAGGTCAACAACAACACCATTATCAAGATTGATTCCAAGGCCTGTGCCAATATTGTGCATGTCAGGCAGGCCAGCGACGGCATCATAGTATTCTTTTGGCATTGAACTAGGTCTGAACTCATATCCCAGGCGGAATGTGAATTTATCATTTGGTATTATTTCGATTGCAGTGCTCCAGTGGATTGTGTCGTTTAGTGGCTGATCGTACCGCATTTCGTTAACAGGATGCTTATAACCCGATAAACGTAGAAATTTAATGAGGGATATTTCCTGATCGAAAATTACACGCTGACCTTTCCATATTGACCAATCTGCCCAGTGGACATCAAATAGAAATTTGAAAGAGTCAACCGGTTGGAGTTTGATTCCGGCCTGAAGTCTTTGCGGGAATCTCTGACGGACAGTGCAATATCCGTATTGATCATTGCCGTTTGTAGATAAGCCGAGCATTGCTGCGGTTACGGGCAGCATGACGCCATATCCGAACCAATCCATCATCGATGACATTTCAGGGCTCAATTGCCATGAATACCGTCCGGTCATTTCGGAGACAATTTCACTCTGGTAGGTTAGCCCCAGAGAAAGCCATGAATTCGGGCTCCATAAGGCGCCAAGGTTGTAGGACGGAGAAAAATCATCACGAATGACCATGGCAAACGTTGCTGCATTGTCATACGGGCCGATGCCGCCACCGAACCAGGGTGCAGGTAAGGTCATAGTAGTAAGGATCGGGATTTCCAGGCCTTCAGTAGCCTCGCCTAGTACTTTGGTCAGGGCAATAAGATCATTTGGTGACCTGTTATCTGTTTCAGCGATCATAACAGTCTGACCGATTCCAATAGATAAGCCTACCGAAAGCTGGTCGTTAACACGGTAACTTGCCGATGGGGCCAGATAATTCATATGCTGAATTAATGTGACTTTGCCATCGAATCTGAAAGGGTCGTCATCGTCGGTGTGTGTAAATCCACCGGCAAAAGGGGGGTAGCTGCCTAACGCAAAGGTCCAGTTTGAGTCGGGTTCTCTTATCGTAAGACCCGATAAAGGGGCAATCATAAAGGGGATGGTTTCATTTAGTATCGGTATATACATGATACCGCCTGGTGATCCCTCTGTATTTGCAAGAGGATCTTTTTTCCCCTCCTCGGTGGCATTAGGGCCCCAGCCACCAATAAACCCACCAAAATTTTCTTCGGCTGTAGGTGTTAATGTTTTTTTGGCATCGACATACGGAAGCATAACGCCCTGAACGACATATTTCCCGTCAGGAACGCTGGTGGTTAGCCCGGCCGGATTATAATGAACGGAGTATACACCTGGGGGATCAGCCGTACATGTATTCGCAAGCGCTGATGCTTTGGGGCACAAGAGCATCTGCTCCATCATGGTTGCATAAGCATTTTGTGATATGGCGCATGCAATTACAACAACAGATAATGATATTATCAATGATCTGCAAAACATTTTTTTATTCTGGCACATATAATTTCTCATAGTTTATAGGCAAATGGTATACTAAAAGAAAGAGTAAAATCAGAGGCCGCATTGGTCAATCCGATACCCAAGCTTGTCGTAATGGAGCGTCTGGGGGAAATTCGCCAGCCGGTACCAACATTTAATGATGCTGAAGTTGAGGTTCCACTTGAAGTCTGGGTTCCGTTTCGCCACTCGTATTTGTACTTTGTTGAATGTGATAAACTAATGCTTGAATTAAGATTTACTTTATATGATAAAGCATAAGCCAGTCCACATGACGCACTAAGTGAATATCCGGGGATAGCTTTCCTCAGGACCGAGTACTGACCTTCAGGGCCGGATCTTGTTTGACTCAGTTTTGTTGCAGGCAACGAATAGTTTAGGGCTAAGTTCCCAAACACATATACCGGATCTAGTGACTTGCTGATGGATGACCCTGCACTAAAAGAATAAAAGCCAGACCCGGTGGATAATGCATTATTGACGTCAATTTTATAAGGGCTTGTTCCGGATGGGTATAATATTGAACCATTTACAAGAACAGTTGGCCGTTCTCCATCGGACTTACTTGGTTGCCAAAGGGCTCCTATTGTTAAATCACCAATATCAGTTGCTGATTTTTCAGAAGATGTTGATCGTTGATCATTTTTGTATACAAAGGGGAGAGCCCCTGAGATAGTGAGGTTGTTTCTGACTGCATACTTTAAGTTGATGGAGTTGGTCATATTATGTGTCGCTGAGTGATCGACAGCTGGATTTGCAATGCTTTCAAGTATATCTATCGAATTGTATGCATAGCTGAACCCGTAATTTACGCCAAGTGATCCTTCCTTCGCAAGAGAATAGTCTTTACCGGCTGCGGTAAGAATCTCTTTTTCATTTTCGGTTTCTTCTTCATTTGTTGCCACCAGTTTTTTTCTAACTTCGGCCTCATCCCTGAGCCGGGTAATCTCTTCCTGGATGGCATCCATCTGTAACTTAAGCTGTTCAATTCCTGTTACTTCATTATTTGCTGAAGTGTACTCATCGTCTTCTAAGGTCTCTGCGAAAGAAATCGCAACAGACAGCAGCATGAGTAAAGGAATAATAAATATTGATTTTTTAAATTGAGCACTCAATTACATATCCTCCGCCAGAAAGGTTTTTTACATTAATATTTATAATATTGTCTGGTACCCGGTACTTCATTAAGGTCATTCATTATGTCAAGAGGTGGAATTTCTACAACCTGATCATACATTAGTGATACAGCAACATCTTCATCAATAAATCTTAAATCATCAACAGTTAATTTAAGCGCATTGTACTTTTCTCCATTGTTAGAAGAGATTACAAATAATACATTCTGATACCACATTTTTTCAAATTGAGCTATTGTATATGACTCGTGTCCCCGCCATGGGTCAACAATAAAGATGTGGCCTTTGTGCACACCTTTAACGACGACAAAATGTCTGTAATCAAAGATTTTTATTGGTACAATGCAAGGCCAGAATTCAGGGTCTTTTATGTCTTCTATGCCACCTTTATAACCGTTGCCTTCATAGCCTAATGCTGACACAAATTTTTTCATGTCTAAAAGTGAAAATGCACGCCTTTTCTTTATCCGTTCAGGGTCCCCGTGCTGTAAAAGGCCTTGGATAACCTCTTTTTCAGAAAAATCTTCACCCAGATAAAATTTGAGGACTGTTGCTAATGCGGCTGATCCACAACTGTAATCATAGCTCTGCTTAACAATTCTCGCGGTTACAAATTCTGAAAGGGGCCTTATTGATTGCGTTATATAAAAATCTGAAACAGGTGTGGATTGAATTTCCCAGTCGCCTTCCTGGGTCGGAAGAATAGGGTTAAAACTGCTGAACATTGCAATGCCAATAATAAAAGCTACCAGTACATGCATCTTGTCAGAACTCCGATCATTAAGATTGAAATAAATGTATCACTAAGATTTACTTCATATATTTTAGGAAACTCAATTAATCTATGTAAACTTTGTTTAAGAGATCAATAGCAATGTTTTAAACGATTGTAAAGTAAAAAAAGGGTAAGTGTAAAATAAAAAAAAGATGATAAGAAGTTTAGTGGGGAATGTTGAAAATTATTATGCTGAAGAGGGTTTTAATTCTCAATTGTGATAAAGACTGAGCCACCAAGAACGCTCATGGTAGAGTCTACATAGACAGTGCCCAGAGTGTTGCTTCTGAGGCCTGTGGTAGGGGGTTTACCGGTAAGTGTTTCTGGTGGTAGTGTTGGTTCGTTGATACCTTTGAGGTTGTTGGCAAACTTGGTGTCGTAGAGTATTGTTCGTGATTCATCCATTCTGTTTAGGTCTATATGTATGTATCTCATGCCATCAGGCACTACAGTGCCGACGCCCCACTCAAAGGTACCGTCTTCTTTTTCGACCGGAATGAGGATTGTAAGGTCTCCACCGATTGCTTCCCCAATCGTTTGGGCCTGACGGTTGGGGTAAATTTCAAATGTTGTGCCTTCTTCGGATAAGGCATTTAAAGACTCGGGGGTGAATATATTCCCCTGATAGCTGCAGATGAAATTTGTTCCTGAAATATTTTCCGGTATGCTGGCATTTGAGACATTGACGGTTTTTGAAAACATAAGTTCACCGTCTTTATTTAACCCGTAGGTCTCTGGTATTTGGATGAATCCATTGGCATATCCGTCAAATATTGCAAAAGCACCAGAGTCTTTGTTTTCGTATGCAATATCTCCCACATGCATTTCAGTGGAAAAAGGTGCTCTGTAGGTGTTTCCAAAGTCATCAACCGTATCTTTTCCGATAAAGTCTAAAAGGATGGTTTTGTGTGTGCCGTTGTATTCACCAGGGAAGGCATAGCGACGTTGATCATCCGTCTCCAGCGAGCTACTTGAAACATTGGTGCTGTAATTATTATATACAGAAGGGCCTGTGTCTTCGCTGAAACCTGTCGCCTGTCCCGAAATGTTTGACATGGAAATATCAGATAGCGCTTCAAGGCTGTATGTATTAGACGTTATTAATAAAATCAGGCAATGGGTAATAAAAAGAGCAATAATTCTTTTCATTTAGTAATCTCCGGGACAGAGTTAAAACCATATTAATCATAATAAACATTGTTAATGTAAATATTTACCAGAGCCGAGAAGAACGGTCAAGGAAAATTTTATCATCGGTAAAATCTTACTTGTTTATTACACAGGGGAATTTTACCTGAAGTTAATATCTGCCGGTACTATTTAAAATAACTGATAGTATATTGTATAGAGTCCTAACTGATTAAAATGTAAGCTAAAGAAGGTTATTTAAAAGAGGCATTGTCTTTTTGGCGTAAGGTGATATCTTATTATGTTTTTTTAGGTATTGAACAAGTATATATAAGAGCAGTCTTATATATACTTGTTTTTGCGGTAATTACGTTCGGTGTAGATAGTATTATTTTATTTTTGAGATACCTATGGCTTCCCGAAGTTCGGCTAAAAAAGGAATGCTTTTCTCTCTGGCTTTCTGTTTTCCTTTTTGAAGAATATTTTCAATATAATCGGGTGAATCCATCAACTCATTATATTTTATGCGGAGCGGTGTAACCTGGTTGTTTATATATTCAAATAAAAACTGTTTCATCTCACCCCATGCGATGCCGTTCTCATATTTATTCTGTACGTCCATTACTTCATTTTTTGTAGCGAAAGCCTGGAATATCTCGAAAAGAGTGCATCCTTCAGTCTCTTTCGGTTCGCCGGGCTCAAGGGAATTTGTTTTGATTTTCATTATCAGTTTTCGAAGTTTTTTCTCAGGTGCAAAAAGAGGGATGATGTTATTGTAGCTCTTGCTCATCTTTCTTCCATCCAACCCTGACAGGATTGAAACATCTTCACCAACAACAGCTTCAGGAAGAACAAAATGATTTCCAAATGTATGGTTGAAACGTCCTGCAATATCTCTTGCCATTTCAATGTGCTGAATCTGGTCTTTGCCAACCGGGACTTTGTTGGCTTTGAACATTAGAATATCTGCTGCCATAAGGACTGGATAGCTGAATAGGCCCATCGTTATACCCTTGTCAGGGTCTTTGGACTTATCTTCAATGTTTTGCGCAATAGATGCTTTGTATGAATGAGCTCTATTCATAAGGCCTTTAGCTGTCATACAGTTTAAAACCCAGGTCAGTTCCGGGATTTCAGGGATATCAGATTGCCGGTAGAAAAAAACTTTTTCAGGGTCAAGACCTGATGCAAGCCATGTTGCTGCAACCTGCATGCTTGATTCTTTGATTTCGTTTGGGTTGTGGCAACTGATGATTGAGTGATAGTCAGCAAGAAAATAAAATGCTTCTGCATCGGTCTTTTTGCTTGCTTCCACAGCTGGTCTTATGGCACCAACATAGTTGCCAAGGTGAGGTGTTCCTGTGGTTTTAATACCTGTTAATATAATTTCCTTTTTCATGTATGATCCTGACCCTGTTCTTTCGGTTTTTGTTTTTTTTAAATTCTTATAATACGATTAACCGTTTCGATAATTTTGACTCTACATATAGTTTTTTTAAAATCAAATCAAATAATTTGTTTAAGATAGCTGACTTCATCTTCTTTCGAAATAATAAGGCCGTCAAGTTTTGCATCAAGAACTTTTTTTAGTATTTCCTTATACACTGGTCCTGGAGGTATGCCCAGTTTTTTAATATCGCGTCCCTGTACGTGGGTGGTCATTTTTCTCAGGTCGCCGAAATAATAAGAGATTGCCATTTTTACTGCTTCTGTGTCAGTTGTGGCCATCATATAGAGTATTAATTCAGTTTTCAATGATGACAGCTTTGTATATAGCAGGCTGTTTTTTGCAGGCAGGCTCTGATGGAGCCAAAGTAGATTGCCATGCGCCTTAAATCGATCTTTAGAGAAAAATTTAATATATCTGGGTGGGAATTTAAGACGTTCAGATATGTCATTGCTGACTGACCCCGGTAGTTTATCCATGAATGCCATAAAATAGATAACCCATCTTTCACATTGCTCTTCATCATATTGGAGGTCATGCCAGATAATAACTTTTTTAATTGATTCGAGTCGGGATATCAGGCTTTTGGTTATTTTTATGTCCGGGTGGATATATTGCATGAGTTTGAAGTCAAAAAGCCTTATTATAGCCGGAACCGGATCTTCCTCTTCCAGGATTTGTTTCAGTTCAGAAAAAACACGTCCTCCACCAAGGCGCTTAAAAAAATTCATTTTGACGGCATTTTCTATCAATCCGGATGTTAGCTGGCCAATGGTAAAGTTGAATCTTTTTTCAAATTTTATTGCTCTGAAGACCCTTGTTGGGTCTTCAACAAAACTCAGATTGTGAATGATCCTGATTGCATTATCTTTTATATCTCTCTGGCCTGCAAAAAAATCTATTAATGTCCCAAAGTTGTTAGGATCTAATCGTATGGCTAAGGTATTAATGGTAAAGTCACGTCGGTAAAGATCCATTTTGATTGAGCTCATTTCGATTTCCGGTAATGCTGCCGGTTCTTTGTAGTATTCCATTCTGGCAGATGCAACGTCAACTTTAAAACCGTCTTTTAGAACTATGGCAGCAGTACCGAATTTTTCATATGTATTGATCCTCGCCCCTTCCATTTGAGCAAAAGCTTTAGCAAACTCAATGCCATTACCTTCAATAACAATATCAATGTCATCATTTTTCCTGTATAAAAGAAGGTCTCTGACAAAGCCACCAACAACATAGACGCCATATCCGGACTCTGATGCGACTATACCAATTTTTTTAAGAAGGTTTATGTGATTATCAGGGATGCGTTCAATCATGAATTTTTTTATGTTTTTTGTTCGGGCGTAGAACGGTTTTTTTAATGGGTCAGGGAATTTCCCTGTATTTAAATGGGCTCTGTGGACTAACAGGTTTAAAAGGTCTGTTCTGGTAATAACCCCCTCAACAATATTGTTATTTATTACAGGCAGTATTTTCTGTTTGTTTTCGATTATTATGTCCTGAATTTCATCAAATTCGGTATCTATATCAACAGTAATGACTTCAGGGTTCATAAATTCAGATACAGGTGTGTCTTCTAATTTGTGATAAAGAGCCTTTTCAATAATCTGTCTGGTAATGTATCCTTTGATTGCAGATTTATCTCTGCTTTTGCCCATAACGAGGATTGAATTAATGTTGTATCGGGTAAGAAGCTCTGCTGCATTTTTGCAGTTTAATTCAGGCTCAATAAAAATAGGCGGAGATGACATGATATCTCGTGCTGATTTAACAGAGCGAATTTCTTTATGAAGGATTATATTTAGTGCTTCTTCGGTCTGTGCAAGCGTTTTATGTTTTACAGTGGCTGAGGCTGCATATGGATGGCCGCCGCCGCCAAGCTGGGCGATAATTGCACCTGCATTGACCTCAGGTATTTTACTACGGGCAATAATACTGACCTTGTTGCCCATTCGTGCAATCGCGAAAAGAACGCTTGTGTTTTCAATCTGCATCATTTTTTGCACGATTGCAGCCATATCTTTTATATAGTGGTCAGTAGAGATAGTGGTTGTTGTAATTTCAATACCATTTATTCTATGTCTGGATGCAGATTGTATCATATCGTTCAGGAAGGCGATCTGTTGAGGATTTATTTCTTTTGAAATCAGGTTTGAAATAATATCAAGGTTAGCGCCTTTTGAAAGTAAGTAAGCGGCAACTTTAAAATCGTCTTCTGTCGTAGATGTATAGGTGAAGGAACCTGTGTCTTCATAGATACCAAGACACATAATTGTCGCTTCCTCAGGGGATATCCTGATTTTTTTTTCTTTAAGGATTTTGACAAGTATTGTTATGGTCGCACCTGTGGGCTCAAAGATTTCATAAGACCCACGAATGCTATTTTCCTCTATCGGATGGTGATCATAAATATGAATATCTATGTCATCATTTTCAATGAGGTTGCTAATCTGCCCTAGTCGCTCCTTATTTTTTGTATCAACAAGTACAATTCTGCTAATTTCATATTGATCAATTTCTTTTATGTTGACCATTTTGAAAAGGTAAACAAGCGAGTTAATGAAAAAATTTTTAAGGTTTTTTTCATGAGCACCCGGAAAGACAACCACTGAATTCGGGTATAGTTTTTGTGCTGCCAGCATTGATGCAATGGCGTCAAAATCCGCATTTAAATGCGTTGTAATAATAGTAGTAGGCTTTGCTGTGTAAGACTGTTCTGGGGGACAAGGTTCTTTCATATAGTCAAATTTCAGCCTTTTTTTACAAAAATAATCTTTAGTCGGGAGAAAACAATAAAAAAATATATAACGTTACTTTAAGTCTCGGGTATTTATATAAAACAAATTTGGGAAGGTCAAGAAGAACCCTGTGTCGTTTATAAAACTTGACAAGTGGTGTGCTGAGTGCGAAAGTTGAACATATTTTTGTATTTGGAGGCTTGTTTATACTATAAGGTAAATGATTCATAAGTATTTCAGGATTTAAAAATTACGTATGGCTGTTAGTTTCCGAAATTATAAATATCTGTTTGGGCCGGTTCCATCAAGGCGCTTAGGGTTGTCTCTGGGGGTAGATATTCTACCATCAAAAACCTGTTCGCTTGACTGTGTCTATTGTGAAAGTGGCAAGACAACAACCCTGACAACCGTAAGAAAATCATATGTCGATTTTCAGGCTGTCATTGAGGAATTGAAGTCTTATCTGTCAACGAATCCGGAGCTTGATTATGTGACTTTTTCCGGGTGCGGTGAGCCTACCTTGAATTTAGATATTAAAACGATTATCCGTTTTTTAAAAAAAAATTTCCCTCAATATAAAATAGCATTGTTAACGAACAGTACCCTGTTTTTTAACGATGAAGTACGGAACGATTTACTGGAAGTGGATCTGGTTGTTGCATCTGTTGACGCGGTTTCCAAAAAAGTGTTTGGGGAAATTAATCGTCCCGAAGAGACCATTCAGGTGGCGGCATTTATTGATGGCCTTAAATTATTCAGGAAAGAATTTCTAAATGAGTTGTGGCTCGAAATTTTTGTTGTTCCGGGTGTCAATGATACTGATGAAGAGATTCGTCTGATACGGCAGGTAATAAAAGAGATAAATCCTGATAATATACAGCTGAATTCACTGGATCGTCCGGGGGCCGAAGCATGGGTTCCCCCTGCAGATAATAAGTGTCTTAATGCATTTAGAAATAAGCTTGATTCAGGTGAACTGATTGAAGCAGAAGTTCGCCCCCCTGCTGCCGAGTCTGCTGAAAACCTTGATATGGCAATTTTAAGCATGATAAAAAGGCGGCCATGTACACCTGTCGATATGGAGGCTGCTTTTGGGGCTATGTCAAAGGATGTAGACGAAGTGTTGAATCGACTGCTTTGTAAGGGTTTTATTTGTAAGGAAGAAATGGGGCGGGGTGTGTTTTATAAATCAGTGGTATGATATGATTCTATTGTTGAAATAGAACATAATATATATGATATACTGAAAGTTTCTATGATGTTTTAAAAAAAAACTGGAAATAAAACAGTATATTGGTTATTGTTAAACTTATTTTGTAATAATTTACTGATTTAATGGCCTATTTTATTAAAAAGATTACGTTTAGTTAATATTAAAATGATTTGACGTCTGATTTTCATAATCAGGGAGGAATTCATATGCCGGTATACTTGTGGGAAGGGAAAAATAAAAAGGGTGAAGTTCGGAAAGGTGAGATGGAGGTTGCCAGCGAAGATGCTGTCCGTGCCCAGCTTTCAAGGATGAAGGTTAATCCTACAAAAATTAAGAAAAAACCAAAAGATATCTTTGAAAATGTTGAATTCATGCAGCCCAAAGTTACCGAAACTGATGTTATCGTCTTTTCACGGCAGTTTTCAACGATGATTGATGCTGGGCTACCGATTATACAATGCCTTGACATTCTTTTTTCTCAGCAGGAAAATCCCACCTTTAAAAAAAAAATAAAGCAGATTAAGAGTGATGTTGAAAGCGGGCAGACATTTGCAGAAGCACTGCAAAAACATCCCAAGCTTTTTGATGCACTATTTGTTAATATGGTCGCTGCAGGCGAGGCTGGCGGTATTCTGGATGTGATTTTAAGACGGCTTTCAGCCTATATGGAAAAAATGGCAAAACTGAAACGTCAGGTAAAGGGGGCGATGACCTATCCGATCGTTACGATCTGTATTGCAGTAATTGTTGTAGCGGTTATCCTGGTATTTGTTATACCGACCTTTATTGAAATGTTTAATGACTTTGGGTCAACTCTGCCGTTACCTACTGTTATTGTTGTTGGTATGAGTAATTTTACAAAGTCTAATATTCATTGGATGATCTTAGGGATTGTTTTGTGCAGTATCGCTTATAAGCAGTTTGGCAACACACCTGTTGGGCGCAAAGCACTTGATACTTTATTCTTAAAATTACCAGTGTTTGGGATTTTAATCAGAAAAGTTGCCGTATCAAAATTTACCAGAACAATGGGGACGATGCTGAACAGTGGGGTTTCGATTCTGGAAGCACTTGATATCGTGGCGAAGACTGCCGGTAATGTCGTTATTGAAGAAGCGATATATAAAGTAAGGGCCGGTATTTCTGAAGGGCGTACGATGGCTGATCCGTTAACAGAATCTGGCATATTTCCGTCAATGGTCTGTTCGATGATAGCTGTTGGTGAATCTACGGGTGCTCTCGATACCATGCTTGAAAAAATTGCAGATTTTTATGACGATGAAGTTGACCAGGCAGTTGAAAACCTTACCGCGATGATAGAGCCATTTATGCTTGTTTTTTTAGGTGTGGTTGTCGGTGGGTTGGTTGTCTCCATGTATCTGCCAATATTTAAAATGGCTGGTGCCATCAGTTAACGATTGATAGAAGAACCAATTTTGACACATACTATTAATAATTTCAGCAAAAAGATACGGTGGTTAATGTTTTGCCGCCTGCTTTTTGCTGTTTTTGTAATGGGGGGGACGATTGTCTATCGGGCAAACGAAAACCTTCCTTTTCTTACACAGCCGTTTGTATATATATACTGGCTGACCGGATGGATTTTGTTTTTATCCATTTGTTATGCTCTTATTTTTGAGTATTTCCAGAATGATACAGCCTTTGCTTATCTGCAGATTGTTGCGGATACTCTGATTGTTACGTCAATTGTTTTCTTAACAGGCTGTTTTTCAAGTATTTTTACCTTTTTATATCTGATTGTAATTATTTGTGCCAGCATGTTGTTGAGCAGGAAGGGGAGTTTGATTATTGCTGCACTATGCAGCATGCAATACGGGCTGATGGTCGATCTTGCTTATTACGGGGTCATTAATAATAGTTGGATAGCCGGTGCAGCTTTTAAAGGAAATTATGAATGGAATCAGATCTTTTATAAAATTTGTACGGTAATGGCGGCTTGCTTTGTGACGGCTGTTTTAAGCAGCTATCTTGCTGAACAGGAGAGAATCGCACAGTCTGAACTTGATTTAATGGAAGGATATATTAAGCGCGTTGAAAATATGGCTGTTGTGGGTGAAATGGCTGCAGGATTAGCGCATGAAATCAAAAATCCGATAGCCTCTCTCTCCGGGTCGATTCAATTACTGATGGAATCCGGTGAATATGATGAGGTTCAGGACAAACTAATGCGAATTGCAGTACGTGAAGCCGGTCGTTTAAGTGGACTTGTTACAGAATTTCTCTTGTTTGCAAAACCAAAATCCGGGAAGGCTGAAAAGATTTCAGTGAATAAAATTCTGGAAGAAACGATAGATCAATGCCTGATGGATGAGAAGTTCAACAAAAGTATTGAAGTTGTCCAGAATGTCCAGGCAGATTTGTGGACTGAAATGGATCCGGATCATTTGAGGCAGGTGATTTTAAACCTTCTTTTAAATGCAGCCGAGGCGATTGTTGACGGTTATGGTATTATCAATATACAAGCCTATTCTTTGAAAAGTGGCTATGTGAGAATCAAGATTATTGATGATGGTACGGGCATTGAGAAAGAGCACATTCAGGCGGTTTTTGACCCTTTTTTTACAACGAAAGGCAAGGGGACAGGGCTCGGGTTATCAATAGTCTACAGACTGCTTGAAACTTATGGGTATCAGATAAATGTGAAAAGTGAATATGGGGGCGGGGCAGAATTTCAATTGAAATTAAAACAAATAAAACCAGATTGATCGGTTTTTTTATCAGTTTTTACCTGTTATAAAAACCAGCTGTTGTTTAATTGTTATATTGACACGTTACATAGTTATAGGGTACTTGTATCTGTTGTCTTTAAGCTCAGTGCTGATGCTCAGAGATTTGTAGAAAAAACATTACAGTTATGACGGGATATAGTATGGATACAAAAGAGAATAAAAGTGGTGTCATTGAAAAAAGAAAAGAAAAGAACAGAGAACTTAAAGAAAATGGCGTAAACCTTTTTCCAAATAATTTCTCTGTTTCTCATACCATAAAAGATATTATGGCAATCGTTGATGATTCACCTGAGTCTTTAAAGGAAGGATCTCAAACATTCTCCGTTGCAGGAAGAATGATGGCGATAAATAAGATGGGCAAATCTTCTTTTGTAAGGTTCAAGGATCGAACAGGAATACTTCAGGCCTATGTTGCCAGAGATAAAGTCGGTGAAGAGGCATTTGCTCTGTTTAAAAAGCTTGATATTGGTGATTTTATCGGATTTAAAGGGTCCATGTTTCAAACAAAAACCGGTGAGTGGACTCTGCTTGCTGATTCCTGTGAGCTTGTTTGTAAATCATTCCGGCCCCTGCCTGAAAAATTCAAAGGCCTGACAGACCCTGAAAAGAGATTCCGGCAGCGTTATGTCGATCTTATTATGAATGAAGATGTTCGTGATATTTTCATCAAGAGGAGTAAAATCGTTCAGGCGGTAAGAACTTTTCTTCTTGAGCGCGATTATCTTGAGGTTGAAACCCCAATGATGCAGCCAATTGCAGGTGGTGCAGAGGCAACACCTTTTGTAACGCATCATAACGCACTTGATATGGAACTTTATCTTAGAATTGCACCTGAACTCTATCTTAAACGACTCGTTGTCGGCGGTTTTGAACGGGTTTTTGAGATTAATAGAAATTTTAGAAATGAAGGTGTTTCCACCAGGCATAACCCTGAATTTACGATGATCGAATTTTATCAGGCCTATGCAACCTACGAAGATCTGATGGATATAACTGAGGAAATGTTTGCTTTTGTTGCTGAAGAAGCGACCGGTTCAGCAGAAATTATTTACCAGGGTGAAAAAATTGATTTTGGAAAAAAATGGAACCGCATCCCTCTGTTGAAGTCACTTATAGACATAGGTGGGGTCGATGAGTCAATCCTTGATAACCTTGAAGCGCTTCTTGCATTTGCAAAGACAAAGGATATTCATATTACAAAGTCAGATAGAATTGGCAAGGTTATAACAAAGCTTTTTGATGAACTTGTTGAGCCAAAACTTATTCAACCAACCTTTATTACCGGATATCCGGTTGAGGTTTCACCACTTTCAAGACGAAGCGACGATGATCCTGAATTGACAGAACGATTTGAGCTGTTTATAGCTGGTCGGGAAATTGCAAATGGGTTTTCTGAACTCAATGATCCTGAAGATCAGCGAGAACGCTTTCTCCAACAGGTAGCCGATAAAGAGGCTGGTAACGATGAAGCTCACAATATGGATCAGGATTATATTGAAGCATTGGAATACGGCCTTCCACCGACTGCCGGTGAAGGAATTGGTATTGACAGACTTGCAATGCTCTTAACGGATTCTCCGTCAATTCGTGAGGTTATTCTTTTTCCTTTAATGAAAAAGAAATTACAGTAGATAACGTATCAGGGAGTTCAAAAAAAAAATTTGAAGTTGCCATATGAAATATTTATAGCGCGCAGATATCTGAAGGCCAAGCGAAAACAATCGTTTATATCTCTGATAACAATACTGTCAGTTGCCGGTGTGGCTGTGGGAGTTATGGCTCTGGTGGTTGTTATTGCGGTTATGACAGGAGCAGAAATCGATTTTAAAAAGCGGATTTTAGGGTTTCAGTCACATGTCACTGTTATGAGATCCGGTGGCCAGTTTACGGATTATAATTATGTGGCTGATATTGTAAAAAATACCCCGGGTGTTACCGAAGTTGCACCTTATGTTTCAAGCCAGGTTCTACTCAGATCAGCTTATGGTGTTTCCGGGGCATCAATCCGAGGTATCTCTCCTGATGTCTCTGCAAAAGTGATTGAAGATAAAAAAGATAACAACATAAAGGATAAACTGAGAAGACCTTTAAATGCAGGACAAGATGGTCCTTACGTCCCTCCTATTATTATTGGAAAAGAGTTGGCTCGCAATATGGGGGTAGACAAGGATGATGTAATATATCTTATTTCACCAAAAGGAATGATTTCCCCGGTAGGGCCAATGCCATCCATGAGAAAATACAGGGTTGCGGCTGTTTTTGAATCCGGTATGTATGAGTATGATGGTTTCTTCGCCTATCTCCATATCGATGATGCCAGAAAGGCGCTTCGAATGGGTGATGCCGTTACCGGGCTGGATGTCTGGACTATTGATCCAAATAAGGTTAAAACGCTGAGAGAACAAATATTAAACACAATCGGTGTCTCATATTGGGCTCGAGACTGGATTCAGATGAATGGCAGTCTTTTTGCTGCGCTTGAACTTGAAAAGAAAGCCATGTTTGTTATTTTGATTTTAATAGTACTCGTCGCTGCATTTAATATTGCAAGTACACTGATCATGATGGTGATGGAGAAGACTAAAGATATTGCTATTTTGAAGACAATGGGTGCTACAGACAGAAGTATACAGAAGATATTCGTTTTTCAGGGGACGGTTATCGGATCGATAGGGACTGGCATTGGTACGATTCTGGGTGTTGCGTTATGCTATATTTTAAAGGAATGGAAATTTATCAAATTGCCTGATGTCTATGCCTTTGCAGAGCTTCCCATACAACTGGAAATTACAGATGTATTGACTATAGCAGGCTCTGCTATCTTAATATGCTTTATTTCAACACTCTATCCGGCATATCAGGCTGCCAAAATTGATCCTGTAGAGGCAATTCGATATGGGTAACGCCGGGAAACTCGTTGAATTAAAAAATATTTCTAAAAGTTTTACTGTTGGTGAAACTTCGTTTGATGTTCTCAGGAATCTCGATTTTTCAATAGATTCAGGTGAGACAATTGCAATTGTTGGTGCTTCTGGTATTGGGAAATCTACTTTGCTGCACATTATAGGCACATTGGACAGGCCCGATAGTGGTGACTTTTTATTTAACGATGAGAATATTTTAAGATATAGCAGTGAAAAGCTTTCGACATTCAGAAATACAAAAGTAGGGTTTGTTTTTCAGTTTCATCATCTCCTGCCGGAATTTACCGCAATTGAGAATACGATGATGCCTGCTTTAATTGCCGGATCTGACAAACAAAAGGCTGAAAACAATGCAGAGAGTATATTAAAACGTGTAGGGTTAGGGCACCGTTTGCTGAGTCAGGCCGGTTCACTTTCCGGTGGTGAGCAGCAAAGAGTTGCCATTGCAAGAGCCATCGTCCAGAATCCCTTAATTTTACTTGCTGATGAACCAACAGGTAATCTTGACAGACGGAATAGCCAGCAGATACATGAACTGATAGATGAGTTGAATAAAGAATTCGGTATGACCACAGTCGTTGTGACACATAATATGGAACTTGCAAATTTTATGGGCAGGTCTGTTACGCTGTTTGAAGGTCATTTAAGAGTAACTGAAGCATAGTGATAATGTATGGAGTGATTGAATGGTTAGACGATTTTTAGTTTCAGGTGTGTTATTAATTGCGGTACTCATTGTTTATACCGGCCAGGCTTTTCCGGATGTGAAACCCAGAATACTTGTATTGCCATTTGAGATACATGCAAAAAAGGATCTTGAGTATCTTAAAAATGGAATCCCTGAAATTGTTTCTAATCAACTAAAAAAAGAGGGGGCCGTTCTTCTGGATCCTGGCAGAGTTACGTCAGACGATCCAACAACTGCGTTCAGTGTGGCCAAGGTAGCCGAATACGGTGCCAGCGTTTCTGCTGACCATGTTGTATGGGGGAGTTTTACCCGAATTGGCCGTAAAATAAGCCTTGATGCAAAATTGCTGGATATGTCAGCACAAAAACAAGTCGTTCATCTTTATGCAGAAGGAGATGGTATTGATAATCTTGCAGGTGCTGTTAACAGTATTGCAATGGATATTGGTATCAGTGTTTTTGGGTTTGAAACAATCGCCACTGTTGTTGTGAAAGGTAATAAGAGAATTGAGGCGGATGCAATCGCACAGGTTATCAAAGTTAAATCCGGTGACAGATACCAGAAATCACGACTGTCAAAGGATCTGGAATCTATATACAATATGGGTTATTTTGATGATATTCGGATCGAGGCTGAGCGAGTCCCTGAGACAGATGGCGGTGGTGTGAAAATTGTTTTTACAGTGAAAGAAAAGCCGACCATAAAAAAGTTAAGGTTTAAGGGCAATAAAGCATTCAGTACAGAAAAAATCGAAAAAGAACTTACGATTTCACTCGGTTCTATATTAAACAGTAATAAAATTAAATCCAATATCAAACAGATTGATTCTTTGTATGTTGAAAAGCATTATTATAATACAAAGATTAACTATAAAACGTATCCTCAGAAAAATAATCAGGTTATTCTTGAGTTCATTATTGAAGAGGGTGAGAAGGTAAGAATTAAGGAAATCAACTTTCTGGGAAATACAGCTGTAAAAAGTAAAAAACTAAGAAAGTTGATGAAGACAAAGCAAAAAGGTTTTTTTACATGGCTTTCCTCCTCAGACAGCCTTGACATGGCAGATTTAAATACTGACATGGCTATCGTCGGAGCTGATTACCAGAAAAAAGGATTCATTGATATTAAAATTGGTGAGCCGGAAATAAAATATGAAGGTAAATGGATTTACATTACCGTAAAGGTCGAAGAAGGGTTGCAGTACAAAACTGGTAAGGTAGATTTTTCCGGTGACCTGATTCTGACCAAAGAAGAACACCTGAAATTATTAACAATAAAAGATGAAAAATACTGCAATAAAGAAATGATCCAGAAAGATATCATAGCACTAACCGATATCTTTTCTGATAAAGGGTATGCCAATGTTGATGTTAACCCCCGACTGATAAGAGATCCGTTTAAAAAAACAGCCGATGTTGTGTATCATGTTAATAAAGGCAAGCAGGTCTATTTTGGTAAAATTATCATCGGTGGTAATACTGTAACCCGTGATAAGGTTATCAGAAGAGAGCTCCATGTTTTTGAAGAGGAATTATACAGTGGATCAAAGCTCAAACGAAGTGTACGTAACCTGTATCGGCTCGATTATTTTCAAGATGTAAAAATTAACAAGTCTGCTGTTCCCGGTGAAGATAAAGTCAATCTTATTATCGGTGTTGATGAAAAGCCTACAGGGACTTTTACTTTTGGTATGGGATACAGCTCACAGGATAAATTTTTCGGCACTCTTGCGGTATCCAAAAGAAATCTGTTCGGGCGGTCTCAGACTCTTAATTTAGAAGCTGAATTTGGTGAAAAGGCAGAAAAATATTCCATAAATTTTACAGAACCATGGTTGTTTGATATACCCCTGTATTCCAAAGCAGAATTGAGTAACTGGAAGCGTGAATATGATCAGTATGATAAAAATACGCTGGGTGGTGGATTGACCCTCGGGTATCCGATATTTGACTATACAACTTATTACACGTCATACTCCTATGAAGTTAATACCATTAACAATATAGCCAAGGATGCAGCCAGTGATGTCACGAATCTTGAGGGTGATAATGTAACACGAAGTGTGACAAATACAATTCGTTATGATTCACGAGACCGGCGTTATAATGCACAGGCAACTGAAGGGGCTAACCATTCGATTTCAGCAGAATATACAGGTGGGTTTTTAGGTGGTGAGATCCATTATTCCAAATACAAGTTGACACTGGGGTACTACCAGCCGTTACCATTTGGTTTTATTGGGGCCGGGCATAGTGAATTCGGCTTTATTCAGAAAAATGGGGGGTCTGAATTTCTTCCGGATTATGAAAAATTTTATCTTGGCGGTGCGAACAGTGTCAGGGGCTTCAAATGGCATGACATCTATGCTTTGGATGAGGATTTTAAGGAAGTCGGTGGGGAACAGATGGCACAGTTTAATTTTGAACTGTTACGCCCACTCTTTGGCACTGAAGGTTTTTTAGGGGTATTATTTCATGATTTAGGTCAGGTTTACACAAAAGATGACGCAATGGATCTGAATATTATGCGCCGTAGCTGGGGGTTTGGTATAAGGTGGTATTCGCCTTTAGGCCCGATACGGTTTGAAAGAGGTTATATTATGGATCGGAAGGCAGATGAACCTTCTGCAAGATGGGATTTTAATATGGGCGGTTCTTTTTAATTACCGGAATTATTTCAATGAGGCAAAAGATGGGCCGTTTTTTAAAAATTAAATTTCTTTTATTAATAATTGTATTTTGTTCCACTTCTGTTTTCGGCGCAGACATCGCAAAAATAGGTGTTGTCGATTTTCAACGGGTTTTAAAAGATTCTCAGGCGGGAAAGACTGTCGCTAAAAAACTCAGAGAAAAACAGAAGAAAAGAACATTAGCATTGAAAGAAAGACAAAAAGAGATTATAACGCTTCAAAAAAAAATTGAAGGTATTGAGCTTGTTGGCGATAAAGAAGAGAGAGAAA
>JQIA01000312.1_pt1 | contig 23811 bp, 34 predicted proteins | sample 811431 | NCBI WGS metagenome assembly JQIA01 (sample SAMN02998118, study PRJNA258478) | marine sediment metagenome | biome: marine; feature: seafloor; material: sediment; isolation source: oil-polluted sediment collected from 3 locations (0.5 km, 0.7 km and 0.9 km)... | place: USA: Gulf of Mexico ...
ATGAATCCAACATGAAACATAAGAACTTCTATTATATTTAGCTTTTGTCATATGTCCCGATAATCTTTTTTTAAAGTTTGAATTGTTTTACCAATGTATCTAACTTCTTTTGTATCAGGATGTAATAGTTTGTATATCTTTGTCATATTATAAAATTAAAACAATAACAAAAATACTAAAAATGTTCACCGTTTCCAAAATTAAATGATTAATTTAATAATGTACTCTCCCACAACAGGAGATAGTCGTTGAACCTTACCCATATAATTAATACTTAGGGTCTTGGATGCTGATTGCCCAATCTGCATAATTTTTAAACATTCATAATGTGATTTCTCCATTATTGTAGTTTATGCAGCTCTAAGGGGTTTCCAGCAGTTAAATGAATAATGGCACAAATTTACCATTTTACCTACAGTCTTAAATCTGTAACTAATACCATCATTATTGTCAGATTTATATTCCTCATAATGAGCAAGAACAATAATGTTTTTATCTATTGGTACTAATTGTATCTGTTTGAAAATTTTACCCATAAAAAGTCCAATTTTCTTAAACACATCAAAACCAGTAGCTAATGCTTTCTCCATATAATGGTCTTGCATTAAATAATTCATATCATCTATTACAATATTTGTAATATCTGGTCTTTTCATGTAAATTAATTGTAATATATTTGATACTGATGTTGGATTGTTTGTTTGATAGTAGTTACCTGTTGGGGCAATATCAATAACAGTATCTTTATCACTACCAAATTCCACACCAACTCTTTTATATTTATTTCTCCATCCTTTGAATGGTAATGCTCTACTAGCACATGCAATAATAAAAGTGTGTTGTGGGTCTAAGCCTTTAATACCTAATTCTGGTATCTGACCTATAGATGTTGATTTACCTGAACCCGATGGTCCAAGTATCATAATTTTTGACATAAGCTATAAATTTTAAATATTAAACTTTAGAAAGATCTTTTAGTTCTTTCAACTTTTTGTTGAAAATAACACTTTCTCTATTTTTCCAAATATCAGTTAGAATAGAAGCTAATTCTATGTCACTATTAGTAGTAACACCATCTCTGATATCTAATACTTCACTTATTGGTTTTATTAATTGACTATCCATAATCATAATTCAATAAAAGTTAATATTCCGGGATAAATTTTAGTCTGTATGTGTTGTGGTGCTTCACTATGTCTACTTCTAACAAGATGTATACTTCTATAGTTAGGTATTTCTGATATATCAGTATTAAAATGAATATTAATACCATATCTATCATCAGTTGCATCAAACATTGTAAGTAAATAGTCAGCATCTTCGGCTAAATTACCACTATCTTTTAAATCATCATCGTTTGGAAACAAATATTGATTGTTAAATTTAATTCTAGTAATATCAGATATGTTTCTATTAAGATGTATAATATCAATAAATGAATAATTAAATAAATTCTTCATTTCAATTTGATATTCAGTTAATTTATCCATATTTTCTTTCATCTTAAAACCCCTTTCTCTTTTTAAGGCTCTCATATGATCAATAATACAAATTAATTGTTCATCAGGATCACTTGGTACATAACCAGAAATTCTCTGTTTAATATCCATATTTGGTCCAGTTTTATACTCTTCATACATCAAAGTACCATGTTCTTTAGCATAAGAAAATAAAATATTTCTTATACCAGTAGGATTACTATCATTTTTATCTTCAATAATATCAACAACACCACTTGTTAGTTTTTTACCTTTTTCATCATAAGTACCAAACATAGGATTAATCCTATTTTCAATAATCTGATCAACAATTGCTTGATGTTCTTCAGTAGGTATTATCATCTCACCATCTTCACCATCATATTTTAATTTTGTCATCAAATATGATGGACTCATTGATATAAATGGTAAACCTTTATATGTCTTACCTTCTGGTAATCTAATACTTACAATACCATAATCATTTGAAAAGAAGAAAGCAATAGTACGAAATCTAACACTAATTTTATCCATTTCTAATGACCAATAGAAAATCTTTAATTTGACATTAGGGTTTTCTAAATAGTGTAAATAAGGATGAATCATAAAAGCTGTATCAACCAATGTAGATTTACCACTCTTTGGGGACCCACCAACACCAATTAAAACACCTCTTTGTATTCCATGCAATGCTTTATCTAATTTTGGTATTCCTGTTGGTAAACCTTGATTTCTACCTATAAGACCTTTTTTAAAAGCTAATTTTAAATCACCACTCATTATTGTAAACCTCTCATTAATGGTTGTTTTTTATCTTTTGATAATTTTGATAGATCTATAATCTCTAAATATTGAGACAACCTTGATTCTACTGATTTACCACCTTCACCAACAACAGCTTTGCTAATAAAATAATCTGCTCTTTGCATAAATTTAGGATCATTAGTACCATTTGCAAATTCAAGTATATATAAACTTGCAGCTTCTAATATTTCATCTTTTCTAACACTTGGATGTTCTGAAAAATATTTCATCATTTTATTAATACAACTGGCTTTTGCTCCACCTGCTGTTTTCTTAACATCCATGAATAATTTTCTATATTCAGTATTAACCCAATCCCATTCTGTATTATCCATACTTTTTTTGATTTCAACATCAAACAAGGGAATATTCCATACTAAAGTATTAGTTTTATATTCCCTTGTTATAATGTTAAGTCTATTAGTTTGTTCTTTAATCAAATCTGGTATATAAGATGTACCAAAATTAAAATGTAAAGATAATAAGTAAACTATGATATCATTTTTATTGAAACCACTTTTTTCAATAATTTGTATAATTTTTTTATTTATCATTTTATATTCACATTATAGTATTTAATATTAGATTTATCTACATTCTCTAAAGCATTTTTTAACCATTCTTCATCAGCAGTACCTTTAGAACATACAATTAATATTTTAGCTAAGTGTCCGGGTCTGTATCTAACTGCTCTACCAATTCTTTGGATAATATGTCTTTCTTTACTTTTGATTTGATGTACAAGAATAAAATCAACTAATGGTATATCAGCACCTTCATTTAATGAATCAACTGCTGAAATACGATTTATATTACCATTAACAAATTCTGTCAAATCTGAATCATTTGTTTTTGAATGATAAGTTCTAGGTTCTAGTTCCTCAGCAGTTTTTATACTACCAGTGAATATTATACCTTTCTTTTCAGGTGGTATAATATTTTTTAATAAGTACTTTGAAACCTGTAGTTTACTTCGTAGGTTATAAACTATTCTCATTCTTTCAAGAACTGTAAATTTATAACTTCCTTGTATTTCACCATCTGTAATAGATTGTAATTTATTTGTTAAATAATCATATTTACTTTTCTCTGTAGATAAAAATCTTTTAGTTTTAGTTCCAGATGTTATATATTTAACTTTATTATCTAAGTTAACCATATAAATATCTATCATAAAAGGTGCTATTACACCTTTTTTAACGGCATCATCCATAGGTAAAGTATAAACAATCTTAATTTTTAAATTGTCTAATATTTCTTTCTTATCTATTTCTGTAGGTGGTGTAGCAGTAAGAGCAATAATTTTATCATATATATTATTATCAAAGAACATAGAATTATTTTCAGTAATGTTATGTGCTTCATCTAATATAACAAGATCATAAACATTACCTTCTAGTTTGTTGATTGATACATAACAGTATCTATCAATTCTATCATAAATACCATCACTCCATTCTGCAAATTCTTTTCTCCAATTAGAATCTCTCAGTCTAACTGTTGGTACAACCAATAAAATCTTAATTTCTCTTTGCATCTCTTCCTCTAATGCTTTTATATAGTCAATGGCAATTTTTGATTTACCACCTCCTGTTGCAATAGCAAGTAAACCACCATTGTTTACAGTAAGTTGATGTAGAGCTTCAGATTGAATTAGATTTTTTGCTTCATTTATATGTAACATATATTAAGATTTTAATTTTTGTAATTAATATAAGGTACTAATTGTTTCGTTGACGAATACTATAACATTAATACTTAAATGATGGAGTATTGCAAGGTAATACAATCATATCAAGACCTATACTTAATACACTCATATCAAAACTTGTTAGTTCATCATCCAATATAACCATCAACTTACCATCTGTTATTTGATCCATACAAGTAACAATCAACTCATAATCATTAGATTTATTAATACGTTTATCACATGCTATTGCATATTCTAAAGCTCTAACATCTAAGAAATCTGTTCTAAATGATCCTTGTATTGATGTGTCCGGATTTGTTTTCTCAATATGATTTTGCAAATATTCATTAAATTCTTTAGAATAATTAATTTTACTTTCAATCATTGGACCATTACCATGTCTTGTTTGATAAGCTCTGATTACATAGTGAGTTTTTACGTAATCTACATCTAATTGATCAATAATTTCAAATGCATTGAGAGAAGAGGTGTTTGATCTGGTCACATTTGGGAAAAACCCAATATTTTTATCAAGTAATAATCCTTGCGCACCTTCAAAAACATAATGGTTAAAATCTAAATCTTTAATGGAATTTGGAATTTTACATACATTAAGCATCTGAGTTAGAGATTTATACCATAAAGCTTCATCTAACTTATCATGTGTAAATAATTCACCTAAAATATCATAATAATAATCTTTTACCTTACTATATTTTATATCAAATACCTTTCTAAATAAAGCATTCATAACAGTTAAAGAGTAATTATTTTCATTTCTCTCAATTGTTTTACCAAATCCAACACCAACAGTACCATGACCACTAACATTATATTTATTTGATGCAATATCATATAATGTTGTCAACATTACTTCAGGATCTAAATATATAATAGGAACTATACCTTCAGCAAGTAATTTTGAATACTCGTTCATGAATGATATTGGGTCTATAGTACAGAATTTACTAATATATGTAGCTGCACCTTTTAATGTTCCAGAACCAATAGAGCTAAATACATGTTGTATATTATTATATTCAACATTATGAGCTGCTTGATGTCCACCATTAAACCTTACAATTAAGGATTTTTTTGTTGTTAATGCATTTGTAATGTTTCCTTTTCCTTCATCACCAAATCCTGCACCCAATACTATATCTACTTTCTTCATTTCTTATTATTTAAAAATTTTTATTTATCTCTACTTTCTTCTTTTAATCCTTCTTTATGTTTCTCAAACAAAATTGCACCTAACAATATGGAATAATTTGCTAAATCAACAAGTGTATCTTCAATTGATTCATTTTTAGGTAGTTTATTAGGAGTATTCAATAAATTACCTAATCTTACTACTTTTGTAGAAATCAAATTTAAAGCTGACATTTCAGATGTTAATTTAATTGCTGAACCTGCTAATTTAAAATTTGATAACATGTCTTCATTAGCATAATCACTACCTTTTGTAATTAGTAATGCTTTTTGTCTTTCTTGGAATTTTTTTACAAATTCATTAAATTCTTCTTGGATCATTGTTTTCCTTTTTTTCTTTTATACAAATGTTCACTAATGCTTGTTATATATTTTACACAATCATTACACCAATCATTTATCTCTTTTAATTTGAGATTTTTACCATTATAAGATTCATCTGTATTAAGATTAATCCATTGTTGAGTATAAACATTAGTTCCACCACATGTTGGACATACTATTTTAATCATTATTTCTGTTTTTTTACAATATCTTCATAAGAACAGTGATTACTAAAAGACATACATAAATGAGAAAGTGAATATTTTCTACCACTTTTAGCAGTAATTGAATCACCTTCTAAATCTAATACATCATTAATAGTAAATTCATTATCATATAAATAATTCCATGCTTCATGAATTTTAGTTATTATTACTTTCATTATTTTTCAAATTGATTATTATCAATCATATATCTATACTGAATAAAACCTCTGAAATTATTACACCAACCTGCTGATCCATCTTCTATATCAATTTTAAGATATCCTATTTCATTTTCTTCTTCTGATTCAAGTAATTCTATTGTACCTCTAGTGTAAGTTATATACTCTTCATTAGTCATAGCTCTAGCACAATGTTCAAATGGTGAAGCATGTTTATTTTTCAAAAGCATATCATGTAATTGAATATCTTTTTCATAATCAATTTCACCATCAAAAGTCATATATGAAAGTCTTGCAGCTCTAGCTGTAGCAATTTTAAGTATTACATCTTCATATTTACCTAATTCAGATAATCTACCTTTATTGAACTTATCACTAAATGGAATATGCCATTCACCAGCTTTTAATTCATTAGGAGTACTTTCATTTCTAGCATCCCACATAGATTCAGCCAATGCTTGAATATGAATCTCAGCACCAGATCCACTAAATTTAATCCAATCTAATTCTGTATTAGTAGAACATTCAGGATAATTTTTTGTAGCATCTTTCCTACTTTTATATGTTATAACTTCTTTTTTAGAATCATCCCTGATATGATACTTTGGACATCTTAAATCAAAGAAATTTTCCATTTCAGTAACAGTAACAAGATTGGTATACCACATAAATGGTTCTAATAACCTGTTTGTAATTTGTTTAGTAACATCACCAATATTTAACTGTTCTGCCCATAATATGGCTGCATCTCTAGCAGCTAACCATAAAGCTCTTCTATTTCCAACAGCTTCACCTTGTAAATATTCAGTTCCCTGCATACCTTTATGATCTTTTTGCCAAGCAATTGGTACAAATGGATCATCTTTAATAGACTTCAACATTTTTTTATGAGGTATTGCTCTTGAAGATGCAGCATTTCTACTGAACATTCTATGAGTCATTACTTCAGCATGTATAAATCTTGGATAAGTAAGAATAAATGTTGTTATTCTTTCACCTCTAGGATTAACACTATCTGCTATTATTTCAGCATTTACTTTTCTTTTATTCATAGATCGTAGTTGTTATTTGTTTTGGAAATACTTGTTGTGCAGTATATTCACTTGAAATATTACATTCATTCCAACCCATTTCATCTTTTACAGAGTTAGAATAGTCAATAATGTAAAAGCAACCATTAGGATGTTTAAAAACTATATGATGATACTCTTGATGTCTACCTGTATCATCATGTTCATTTTCAACAACCTCTACATTTATAAGATTGCTGTCAACTTCAAAATAACTTTCTTGACAAATACTCTCATGTTGTTCTGGTGTTAAAATTATTGTATCTCTTTTTCTTTTTTCTGCCATAATTATAAAGTTTTAAGCATTCTTACACACATTGCTGCTGTTTGAATTAATTCTTCAGCTATATGTGCTTTAGTATCTCTACCAATATCCCAATCAAGAACAGCTTTAGCTACTTCACCAGATTCTTCTTGCATTATAGCTAATTGTTTAAATCTATCATCTGTATAATTAGGATGAATTTTTTCAGCTCTAGCTAACTCAACTTTGATAGTTTTATAAATTTCAGGTGTTTTTATAAGAATTAAAAATTAAAAAAAAACAATCTATTACAGACTGTCTTTTTTATTATAAAATTATTTTTGTTTTTTGTGTTTGACCACCATCAAAATCTTTTGGTTCAGGAGTTTTAACAACTGATTTAGTTTCAATAGGGTCAGTATTATGTTTAGGTACATTATTAAACATTGAAACAGATGATACAATTAACTTAGACATTTCAATACCTAAAGTTTTATGATCATCAACAACAATAGCACGTTCACCTAATAATTTTGACCAATCTTTAACTATTTCTTTTCCATAAGAACCAGCTGTGTTATAATTACCATCATTTGCATGGATATGAAATACATCCCATTTATCAAGTATATTATCCAATGCTGTTTTAGTAGTAACAGGTTCACCTTTATTAAAAATATGAAATGGGTTAAATGAAGGATGTGTTTTTTCATCACCAATTGTGATAATAATACCTTTTTGTTTTCTTTTTTCCCAAGCATCAGTAACAACATGATGATCAGCCAAATGATAAACAAGACTGTAACTCTCACCACCATTTCCACCACCTCTTTTTTCAAGGAAGATTCTACTTAGCCACATAGCTAATTCATTATCACCTGATTCAAATTGACCAACTTGTAAAGGTACTCTATCAGTAATATGATCACCAACAGCAACAAACATTATAGCAGGATCAGGAATACCTGCAGCTATTGTTTTTTCAACAATATCTGTAAGACTATTCTTAATAATATGTTCAGGAATATGCCCCATACTAGCAGTTACATCAACTGCAATGATAATTGGAACACTATTTGGATGAGCTTCACTATCTCTAGCTTCTCTTACTGTTAAATTTTTAGGAGACATTAAAGGATCTAAATCATTACTGAAAATGTCTTCTTGTGTCTGCTCTCTCAAATTATCAGTAGTTATACCTCTCGAATGAGATGAATAAGTTGTACCTCCCATTATAATTCCTCCCCAAATAAAGTTGTGTATCTTTCTTTTGCTATTTCAAGTTTGATATCCAACTCTCTAATTTCTAAAGATATAGTCATGTCTTTAGCAACATATTCTTTAGCATCGAAATCACTTGCTAATGTTAAAGATAAAGCTGTGGTAGGAGACAAATCTAACATACTATCTCTATCTCTAACTTTTTTTCTACGAGCTAAATCCAAATCTTGAACTTCTCTTTGATACAGTGTTTGAGCATCTTCTATAATAGATTCAGCTCTATCTTTTCTGATTTCTTTATTATTCCTTACCAAGGAATCTTCAAAAGCTCCTTTTTTTCTTCTTCTGGTACAGCCATTGTATATAGTATTTAATTATTAAAAAATGGGGCTGCTACTACACCCCTTGTCAAAATCACAATTAATCAAAAATTATAATTGTTGCAGCATTTAATTTTTTATATTCTCATATCCTAATTCTTTTAATTTATCAGGTAGTATAAGAACATCACACTCTAATTCTTGTTTTTCACATTGAGTAACAAAAATATGATCAGATTTTGGTATAATTTTAAGTTTTTCAGCTTTTAAATAAGCTAAACTTTTATCAGATTCTTCTATTATGCAATAACCTTGATTCTTACCTTTATATGAAAAAGATATCCAAAAATAAACCATACTTATTCTTTTATTCATTATTGCAATATTTAAAAAAGAATAGGAGATGTAAAGACACCTCCTACATAATATAATTATTATTTATTAATTATCTAATGAACATTATTTACTGTTTGTCTTCTTCAGATTCAAGAAGAAATTCAGTAATCTTATAATCCTTTGTTACAGGATTTTTACTTTTCCCAAGAGTCATTAGTTCTCTTTTGACATAACTATGTGCTAAATTCCACATAATATCATCATTCATTTTATTATGATATATCATTTTTGAAATGATAAATCTATTTTTTGGATTACCACCAAGAGAAAGTACTTGTATTTTGTGTAATCTACCTTTTAACATTAAGGTTTCTTTTTTGAGATCAAATTCGTCATTATGAAATCCATTTGTTACAGCAGTTGCATAATTAAAACGAAAAAACTCATCTTGGTGTTTTGATTTGAATTTATCAATACTAACACTTAATATTCTGGTTGTTCCATTGGACTCAACATTAAATCTTTTTACTATCATTTTTAAGATTTTATTATTTAATTTTTATGAACTCAGGTCTACCCTTCAACGTTCTTGAATTCTTATTATAATGCATTTCTGCATGCATACATACTTCAGATAATACCTCATGTAGTTCTAATTTAGATCTTTCAATATTAATTTTCACATCTAAAGCATTATCACCTTTAATCCCTAGTGTTTTACTATTAAGTATAGGAAGGTTCATTACAGCATCTCTAAAACTATCAGCTGTGTGTTTTTTTCTATGTATCTTATGATAATGAGCATCAGAAAACATCATTACAGGATTAACAGTTACAGGTACTCTTTTATCTTGATACCCAACAACAAAACCATCACCGGGTATGTACTGAATTGTAATTGTTATATTATTGTTATGTATGTATTCTGCTTTTTGTGGTACAACAGGATAAGAAAATAGTTCATTTAAAAATGAACTAATGTTATGTCTTTTATTTACTATATTACTCATACTTTAATTTTTAAACATCATCAACCAGAACAAATGTGTAATCTTTTGGATCAATCCATTCTTCAATTTTATCAATATCTTGTTGTATTTTATCAATGTAATAATCGTAATCAAGTGATTGTCTCATGTATCTCAACTTATCATCTGTTATCTTATTCATTTCAATACATTTGTAACCAGATTCAACTGCAAATTCTCTATCTTCAGTTTTACCTTTTAATGGTTTCATTATCTTTATGAAATCATCACCTGTCTTTGATATATAATATCTTGTTACATTTTGTAATTGATAATCACCTTCACTTGTTCTAACAATTAATTTAGTAAGTTTATTATATTTTGTTCTTTTAAAGAAATCATGATATTCTTTATGATTCATTACAAAATCTCTTGGTTTAATACCTTTTACAAAATAAGCTTCTAACCCTTTTGCTACAATTAACATACTAAAATTCTTATGCCATTCACCATTTTCTGCATATTGATAATCAAATGCTCCTTTGTATTTAAAAGTACCATCAGTAAACCTACCTAGATAATTATTACCATCTCTTTGTACAATTAAATCAAATAAATCGTAATCTAATTTTAATTTGGTCAATTTCATCCATTCTTTAGCTATTTCATCCAATTGCGCCTTCTTCTCTAATGGACATTTAACCAGTACACCATCAGTATTAACTTGTATTAACTCAATACCAAGATTTATAATATCTTCTGCTAGTTTCACAAGTAATAATTGCCCATTGAGACAAATGGACATCATAAATTGAGGATCATACATAAATGAATATTCACTATTACTATTACCATATAAATAACCATTAAGTGATAATTTGATACTCTTAACCATTTGTTTATCACCTTTTTCTCTTGCATTCATTCTTTGATTATAAAGCATCAGAATAACAGCTATAAATATATCTTTTGGTATATGATCAGGATGAAAACCATTTTTTGCTGCTAAATTAGGATAATAACTACTAACATCTAACAGTATTAAATCACCTTTTGCATCTGATTTCCAGACTCCTGAATGTGAATAACCATGTAATCCACCTGTACCAAAATCAAATTGAAATCCATCAATTAGGATATTAAGAGTTTTCAATTTACCTTTTGTTAATTCATTATTACAATATGGCAATAATGGTTCTACATCAGTTGATTGTAAACTACTAAATTGACCTTTAGTTTCATAAATGGTTTTTTCTTTCCACCATTCTAAGAATATTTGCATTTGTGGACTATTAAAACTAATATATGGTAATATAATATCAGATATTTTCATGCTATCTCTAAAAGTTCTCATCTTAGAAATATCATACTCAGAAATACCTAAATGGTTAGACAATGCTTGTAATAATACTGCACCACCAATTTTAACATCATTAAAATTTATCAAATTTTGTTTGTAAATTTTAGACATTCTATTTCTGAAAGAAATATTGTCAATATTCTTTAAATAAAACTTATAAGTTGCATTAACATCATTATAACAATATATTACAGTTTTAGCAATCTCTTCATGTGTTAAAAATTTATCATATGGATATGGTAATGTTTCAACATTATTCATTTCCATATTAAATTCTAAAATTTTAAGACTTGTAGCTTTTGCAAAATTATCATAATGATTAATAAAGAATAAATCAATTTGTGGTATTAATGGATATTTTACAATAACTTTCCATTTGTTAGCTGTATGAATAATTTCTTGACCTTTGTTATACAAAGCAGTAACTAAATCTTTACCATTTAAGTTTCTTTTATATAACTTTATAAAAGAATCTAATATAGGATAATCAAATGCAAGATTATTAAAACCTATCATATTACCTACAATTTTTAGAAATGATATAAATTCATCTCTCTCATCCCTTCTAGGACTTATTTCAAATTTGTAATATTTCAATGTTTCAACATCTAATCCAACAAATAAAAACAAATTTGGATTTAATTCAGTATCATAAACAATAGTTGGTTTCATCATAATTTAAAATATTTATGTGATATTAATATTGGGTACAATTTGTTTTTGTTGACGAGTAATAAAGTAAATAAGTAAAGCAAGATAACTATCTGGGGTAGTTTTACATTCTATGCCGAAAAAAACTTGCATTACTTATTACTTATATTTAAACACACTAGCTACAGATATATCTAGTAATTCAGCAATTTCTCTCATAGTTTTATTTCCTTCTGAGTATGAAATTTTTATGTTAGATATAAGTTCATCTGGTAATCTTAATCTACCATATTTTTTATAAAAACCTGATTCAATATTTCTATCCCTTAAACCATTCCTTAATTCCGGGTATGTCTCCATATTCCTTATTTGAAGTTCAGAATGTGTTATCCAATATAAATTTTCAACTGAATTATCAGAATAATCACCATTTTTATGACTAACATATGCTTTATTTTCAGGATTAGGTATAAAAGCAATTGCTACTGCTTTGTGAACATAAATTGTACTTTTTTGTAGTCCATCATAGACAGGTGAGTAATAAGTAGTATCAGCAAACAAATGAGGTTGTTTATTATTTGTCCTCAATGTTGTAATTCTTCCTTGTACTTTCCTAACTCCTTTGCCAGCAGCTACAAATCTTGTCAATGTTCTAATATGTCCTAAATTAGATACTTCATAAATTAAGTATGTTATACCATTATATACTAACTGTTTCCAAATTTCTTTTTTCATAATCAATTTTATAAATTAAAAAAAACAACCTACCCTAATTAGAATAGGTTGTAAAAATAGTAGTAAAAAAAGTAAATTATTGCGTGTTACTTAGATAATCAAATATATCACTATATCCAATTATATCAACAGCTTGTTTAGCTAGTTTTTCTGATTTAAAATAAATTAAATCATATATAACAGTAGCATGAGTAGTATATTTTATGAATCTGCTTTTGTCAGTACTATTTATACCTAAATGTATAAAAACTGCTTTATTATGTGAATCAATACTTGGTTCCCAATCACCATTTAATTCTTTAGCAACCAATCTTAGTTTTTTTCTAGTAAGATCACTTTTAGCAGTTCCTAATGAATAATTAAGGTTTTCTTCAAGTTCCACAGCTGTTTCAGGTGATAAATTTCTTATTTCTTCACCATCATAAATGAAACCTTCATTTTTTGAAACCATAAAGAAATTATAAAGAATATCATTATACTTAAGAGGTGTTCTTTTTACTAATTTAGGAAATCGATTTCTTTTTTCATCCCTATCTCTTCTAAACTTAATAAGTGCTTGGGCAAGAGTAGTTTTAGAATTTGCTTCAAATAAGTCATGTATCTTACTTTCAGAAAGAGATTGTTCAGGTGAACAATTTTTACAATCACCATCACAACCAATTAATTCAGTATAAGCTTTGGATGGACCATCATCACTTTTCATTCTCATTAAAGCATCTAAAATATCAACATTAGGTCTACTTATTTCTTTTAAGAACTCAGAAAGATCTTTGAATCCTTTAGGTTGTTCATCTTCTTTTTCTATTGGTTTTAATATAATTTCACCTGATTTAAAATCTGATTGTTCTACATCAATTTCAAAACCTTCTGGTAAATTTAATTTACCTTTTTTAATGCTTGTCATAATTTGTTTTTTTTACTAATTTACTAATTTATTTTTACTAATCAATTCTTTACTATTTTATTTTTAAAAAGAGTAAGAACGGCTGTATCTCCACCATTTGAAAAATTAAACATGGGTATTGTTTAAAACTTTTAATAACACATTTCTTCTTACTCTCTTAACCAAAATTTCTTTTTTATAACAACTCTTAATAAATCCTCTTTTTGGCATTAGAGGATTCATCAGAAATTAGAGTTGTTACGCATTAAACACATATAAACAAATATTCTGTATCACTACAGATGGAAATATTGAGTAAATATGAAAAACTCAATATGTTTTAAAAAAAGTAAGTCCAAGGCTGTAATACACCATGTCGAAAGAAGTATACATCAATCCTGATGATTAATGTTATAATATACATTTATTGAACTTACTTAAAATCCCATAATCACTATGAGACAATTGGTGGAGCATAGGGGAATCGCATTATTTATATTTAAAAAACTCTATTCCTAACTCATTCCTATACTGTTTTTCTAATTCAGTATATTTTCCATTTCTTTTAGTAGCTGCTTGTATTTTTTTATATACAGCAATCCTATGTTTTTTCTTTGGATGAAATGATTTAAGTTTTAATGATACTTGATATCCTTGATTGTAAAGATATTTCAAATCATAACTTATTTTATGAGTTTCTTTTTTTGGAGGTTTCTTACTAATATGTCCTTTTATACCTAATTCTTTATAAATAAAGTATTGTATTCCAATTAATAATTCCATTTCTGTATTATGAAATGATACTTGTATAGTTTTATTTTTACTACTACTTGCGGATGTAAAAGTTATTGACCCATCAGCATCAAAAAAACCTGATATATATTTCCAATTCATTTTACAAACATAGGTAATATCTATACCACCTCCAAATTAAATATTCTATAATTTCTTATAGGATCGGACTATATCATCATCTGTTCAAGATGTTGCTTCCTGTAGGCTTGCCATAGCATCCTTAGTCTCTGAACCTGCTCACTTCTTCCAGTGAGATTGGCTGCTGATTGTCATAGGTTTCCACACCCTTAGAGTTCCAGCAATTCAAGCAATTTTTAATTATATATCCCTATATAATGGGTCCGTATTCCTTAAACCCCTGTCCAAAATATCTTACTAAATAAATCTTTTTACACACTTAGGTTTTGAATAGATTTCCTTCTATGGAGTTGACCACCATGCAGTTTTGTGTTCTGCAAAACAAAATTCCAAAAAAATAAATGATTAATGATTCTGTTTCCAAGCTCATTAATAAGCTCAGTTCTTAAATTGCTATTGCAAGTTGAGAGAACATTGGTATAACGTTAGTTTTGCCAATTATGTTTTAGTACAAGGCTCTACAGCACAGTGTGTGAATTTAAATCATCTAATACCTGTCAAATCCAGTATGCCCCTTTTAAAAAATCACCTATCTATAAGGTATATGAGTCAATCTAACCTAAAAAATTAACTTTATATAGAAATATGAGTTTCAAATTCATACTTTCAGTGATTGGTTATTTTTTATCTACCAACTATACTTGATAATTGATATCCTAATTGGACAGCCCAATCATAATCATATGCTTTACCTACAACAAATGTGATAAATATAGCATATAAGATTATTAATATAAAACCAGTCCATTTTGTCATTTTCTTATTAAATAAGAAGATCATTATTGTAATAAATGTCAATATTAATAACCAAACTCTTAGCTCTACACTATTAGTTGTAGTTGAAAAAGTCATTATAACATCACCATAAATTAAAGTATACAAACCTAATGGTAAACCATGAGCAATACATATATCAAAAATATTACTACCTATAGCATTTGATACAGCATCATTGTAATTACCTTTTTTAGCATCTCTCATTGATATAAAAGTATCAGGTATACTAGAAGCAGCAGAAGCTAAAATAATAGACACAAACATCAGATGTATACCTAATGAATCACCTATGTAGACAACTCCTTCAACCAATATATATGATCCAATGACCATTATAATAATTGATACAATCAATAATAATATTGATTTACCTGTTTGACCACCATGAGGTTTCCAATATGGTTCTGGTTCTTTTTTTGTCATTGTACCAAACATATAAATAAGATATACAATATACAAAGCCACTAAAATCCAACCATCATAAATACCAATGACATTAGTGTTTATAATACCTATTAACATTAATTCAGCTACTAATAAGAAAAAACTATCTCTTATTATAACTTTTCTTGATACACTTATAGATTTAATTGTACCAAACAATGTAACTGTTAATATAACCAATGAAGGTATTAATAGAGAATTAAATACTGCACTTCCAGCAGTTGTTCCAATAGTTCCTGAATATCCATCACTGCCATGAACAAAGAATAAGAATATAAATCCAGTTAATAATTCAGGCATTGAAGATGCTATTGCATTAATAGAAGCTCCTTTAACACCATCACTTAGGTTTCTACCTAAATAATCTGAAGCATCTTCAAATAGACCTGAACCATACCAAATTAGTATTCCTGATACCAAGATTGCTAATAAAGCTAAGAAAATCATTTACTTAGCTAATTCAATTAACTTTTCTAATTCTGGATATTCAATAGAATTAGCTTTGTCATCAATCTCGATTAATAGACGTTTTTCTAAATCATCTATTTCACCATCACCTTGAATCTTGGCAACTAACCATTTACCTTCATCTTCATCAATATCACCCGGAGATTCTTCATCTTCAAGTACATGAGCTGCAATACTTTCCACAAATAAATCACCCCATGAAGGATCATTTTGTGTGTTTCCAGAAACAGCATCATTCATTTCAAATAAGATATTAGCTTCATCTCTGTCAATGACACCATCAGCTAATACTTCATCTTTAACTTCTTTTACTTGTGCTGCAGTGATGAAAGTTGCAACAATTACAGCGGCTAAAATTTCTTTTAGTTTGTTCATTTTTACTGTTGTTTTAATTTATTGTTTAATGATCTTAGTAGCCCTCGTAACCAATTGGTTACTGCAATTTTTGATTTGCTGGGTAGGGCTAAACCAACAACAAACCCTGTAAATAACATGAATAAAGTCCGCATAGTTATATAATATTAAGAATTTTTGCTTCTCTTAACCAATCAGGAAACTCATCCATCATCTTGTTATATAGATCATCATCAGTCATTTTATTGATGTCAACAACTTTAAAAAAGTTAGCATTATCAACTCTACGACCAGACATGTTATCTAATTTTTCAAGAAAACCAAAGCTTGCTCTACCAATTCCAATGAATTGAAAGAATATTCCATGATTAGCTGCATTTGTTATAGCTCTTTCTGCATGAAATGAATCACTACAGTCTCCATCAGCTAAAAACATTACATAGGCTGGATCACCTTTTTCACTAGTATATTTTTCTTGGATCATTTCAATGATAGGAGTATAAGAAGTACCACCCATTCCATATTTATCCATAATTTCACGTTTTACAACATTGTCAAAATGAGCAGGTGAAATTTCACCTAAATCATATGCTTTGTTATGAAATATAAATAAATCAATAGCTTGATTATCATCAAATGTAACACCAACAGGTAACAATCTTTCAACTACTTGTTGTACTGTACCATTTTGGTATAAACTATCCATAGAACCTGAATAATCAAGTACTAAAGCAACTCTGGCTTTTTGTTCACCAATACCTTTTGCAGTGGTGATTTTTTTAACGAGATCAACTCGTTGTTTAATAAGATCCACCTTATTAATAGGTGGAGCCTTATCTTTTTTACCAAATCCAAACATTAGATTCCGTATTCAGTATTTAATGCTTCTAAACCACCTGAAAATTCTACTTGATCAGCAGAAAATGCCCAAGTATCACCTTTTCTAAAGATAGTAGCAAACTTAACACCTGTTGCTGTAGAAGCATCAAAGTTTAAGTCAAAATGAATAGCTTCTTTCTCACCACCTGTCATATCAAGTAATCTAACAAAGCTATTCTCAACCATACCAAAGTTCTGACCTCTACTGTCAGCTTCAAAGATATTAACTACAACAACCAATTTATCAATGTCAGCAGGTACTTTGCTCAAATCAATTTTGATTTGTTCATCATCGCCATCACCATCACCAGTAAGATTATCACCAGTATGCTCAACAGAACCACAAGGAGATTTTAAGTTGTTAAAGAAAACAAAATTTGTCACAGGACTAACTCTACCATCTTTGTTTACCATATAAACAGAAGCATCTAAATCAAACTCAGCACCATTAGCACCAGTTTGTTTAGCATCCCAACCTAAACCAACCATGATAGCTGTCAAAGCAGTTACACCATCATCTTTGGTAAGTTTAACCTTACCACCTTTTACTAAATTTACACTCATTTTTATGAATTTTTATTATTAATACTAGGCTTTGTAGCCGTTTATTCTTTTTCTTTTATCATTTGGATTAATTCATCTTTTGATAAATCTGTTAATTTCTTTTTTGTTTCACCCTTCATAGCTTCAAGTAATGCAGAACTACCTTCTTCTATTGTAGCATTCAATATTTCTGTTCTAAGAAACATTGTAATATCAGCGGGTAATGCTTGTGCATTAGTATCTGAAACAATAAATTCACCAACTGCTCCACCAACAACAACCATTAACATTTGCTTTTTATTTGGAATAACCACATAAAATACCCATGAAAAAAACATTATAAACATAAATGATTTAAACCAAAATATAAAATGAGGATAATAGTTCCACTTTCCTTTTTTGAATTTTTCATCAATTTCTGAATCTTCTCTTGTTTCAGCATCTTTAATTCTATGAAATAACCAAATTATAAAAAACAAAACAAAAAACCCTGTTGATAATCCAGCAAACCAACCAAATAATATTTTTAGTGAGTCAGCAATACTAAATAAATAAAAAATTATATACCAATTCATAATTACAATTTTATATGTTTATACTAAATTAATTAGGTAAAAAAAAGAGCAACTGAAATAAATCAGTCACTCTTTGTGTTATAGAAAGGAATAGTTTACTATGTGTCATTATGTAAATACAGGAATTGAACCTGTTACCTTAAAATTAAGAGTTTCATGCTCTACCAACTGAGCTAAAATACGAAGTAACATAATAATTTACCATTTCTATAGAGATTGATATAGGATTTGAACCTATGACCTTCTGATTAACAGTCAGATGCTCTAGCCAAGCTGAGCTAATCAATCTTAAAATAAACAAGAGGAATACTTATAAATGTGTCATTAATGTATGTGTTGGAGTTGAACCAACGACCTCAAAAACCAAAATTTTGCGTTCTAACCATCTGAACTAAAATACGAAGTAACATTTACATTTACCATCTTGTTGTGTTGTTCCTCTGTACTGATATACCAGATGTAGCTCCAGAGAAAAAGTTTTATCTACTTTGTTTATATTTTTAAAAAATTAAGGAATACTAATAAAAGTGTATTATCTAAAAATTTGAGTTTAAATCAAACGTGTTAACCAATTACACCATACTCTTTTGCAAGAATAATAGGACTCGAACCTATACTACGAAGTAACTTTTATTTTTACCATTAATTTTTTGGGTTGGTTAGGATAATTTAAAGTGTTGCACTAGCTGAGAAACTATTTTAACGATTATTCAGCAACAAATTTTGTTATCCTATTCAGATGTTATCTCCATTATTACATCTTACCAGATCTTAAAGAACTTTTTGCAGTGCATACGGGATTTGAACCCGTAATCTCTTCCGTGACAGGAAAGCAACATACGCTAATATGATGATGCACTAAATAATATTGTGATGCAAATATATAAATATTAATTTGAAAATGAACTAATATTTATATAAATGTTTAATTTTTTATTAAAATAAGAGATGGTATACAGCTTCTCCACCATCTCTTATTAATCTGAAGTTGTTCAATTAGATCAATATACCTATCATAAATTCACTTGCTGTATATTATGGAACAATAGGAAGAAAAGAATAGTTTTTACAGGAGGTATGAAAAACATATCAAAAAATACAGTTACTTACAAGTTTTGAATGTCTATAAGCAACTTAGAATTAGACATATATAGACATGAAGAAAATTAACATAAAGTTTTTACACCTTATTTTAATAATATGTATCTGTAATAAATATAGGGTATTCTTGTTTTTGTTGACGATTAAATAACAAAAAAGATAAACATAATAATTTACATCTATCTTTTTTGTTTATCCTTTGGCTCTATCCAAACACTTTTCTTCCTCTTTAGATAATATACAATCTTTTGTTTTACATCTTGTTTTGAAATCAAATATCTGGTTCTTTCTAATATACAACCAATCATCTTTATCCATATCAGGATTACCTGTAATTAATAACTTCATTGCATATATTACCATCAAATGTTGAATTGGAAGCATTACAACAAGCCAAATCATATCCAATTCCAATTTAAATGAATATGATAGAATAAAGAATGTATAGTACCCAAAATGAAATGAACTACAATAAATACATCTTCCTAAAGGATATGCTATAAATCTGAGTATTTTATGCCCAATGTGAGAAGTAGGCATACATCCATCATCAACAAATTTATCAAGTAATCTACCAAAAAATCTAAATATCCCACCTCTGGAATATATACAAGTCCTCCAAAATATAGATATACCAACACTAATAATTGCAATCACCATCACAATTATAAAATTCAATAATAATTTTTCCATAAGTCCAGTTTTTATTTTTAAAAATGAAAGGTCTCCCTAGGACAAAGGAGACCTTTTCAACACTTACAACAAACTGATTAAAAAGTAGAAATCAGTTTGTTATAAATTAATCTTTTGTAAGGTATCTTTCTTTAACATATGCATCAATAACTTCAATAGCTGATTCTTTTTTGTTAAATTTAGCAATAAATAAACCTGTATGTTGAAATATTAAGTCATTATGTACTATTACAGGTAATGGATGAATATTAGATTCATATGATGTTAGTACCCATGCATCTTTTTCATCTTGGAAAATAGCAAATGGGTATTCTTTTCTACTTTTCCAAATCCTAGACCAACCACTTAATAATATTGTTTTATGATTTACAATAATAAGATTTTCATAGATAGATAACTCATTAATTAATTCCATACCATATACTATTTCATTTGCAATAATATAAGTACTAAATATCATTGCATGATAGAATTGTTCATCTTGTGTTGTTTTAGCACCTTTAGACCTATTATAATTGTTAAAACCATTAATGATTGTTGGTAAATTTCTATGAACACCTTGTTTATTGTATTCATCCCAATCATTATGAGTATTATTTACATTTCTATCCCAATTAGAAATACCTCTCATAAATGCTATTAAACTTCCATAAATTTCTTTAGTAATAACATTTGTAGTCATCAGATATTCAAGTATTAACATGTTTGATGAACTAAGATCTTTATCCTGATGATGATCAAAGTTTTTAACATGTGGTTTAAATTCACCACCAACATCAATAACAAATATTGCTGGATTAGCTAAAGCAGCTTTTATTTTTTCTTCATCTCTTGTTCTAATAACTTCAACATTATAGTCAAGAAAATGCATCAATAATGCTATGGCAAATATTTCATCTGCATGAAATGTACCATCATGTGTGTATACTTTTGTTTTCATTATTATAATTTTTGTTGTAATTGAATTTAAAAAATAATCTGGTAGGTTGTCTATTATTACATGACCTGACAACCAAGGTCTTCATTCATTTTTTTAATACCAGATTACTGAACCCATTTAAGTCTAGGTAAAACTGAATTGCTAGTTGAAAGAGTACTAATTATATCCACAATGTGTCATAATTGTCTCCATGAAGGTCGCAATATCTTTAAGTAATTTCAAGAGTTAATGTCTTTTGAAAAGTTAATTTCTTTGATTCTTCTTTTGGTAAACCACCTTTGATAAAATATTGACTAATTAAAGTATTAATCATTCTAGCACCAAGGGTATTTTTATCATAGTTTTCAGATAAATATACTTTGATAACTTCAATAACAGCTTTTCTTTCTACATCTTTAAATAATTCTAAGTATGTAGTAAGAAGTGGTGATTCATCAAATATCTTATAGAGAGTATCGAGTGATAAAGGTAAGGCATTATAAACTAAACCAACCCTACCAAGGAATTCAGTCTTGATACCAAATGATCTAAGTCTATCTAATGTGATATCTTCTTCACCATTAAATGCACCAGCAAATACAAACAATACTTTCTTTGTTGACACAGTAATATACTTACCATAATCACCAAACACAGATGCTTCATTACCTTCTAATACTTTTAAAAATTCATTTTGAACACCATTTGTACTCTCATGGGATAATTGTGTATTTGAATTACCACTGATAAATAATTTATCAAACTCATCAACAAATACAACAGTTAAACCATGTTGTTTTTGTGCCAAGGGTGATAAAGCTTTTGATAAGCTATTACCACTTGTTCCCTCTTTAGTTAACTGAGCTGCATTAATTTCAAAGTAACTAATATCAAGTTCTTCAGCTAATGTACTTATTATAAATGTCTTACCTGATCCTGATGGACCAGTTAATATGAAATTAGGTTTTATTACACCATCACTGGCTTTAAAAATGTCAAAAATCTTTGATACTTCTTTTTTCAAAGCATCTTGTCCATGGATACTACTTTTTTTTGTTGTCATAATATGTTATTTGTAAATGATTACTACTTTCTTTTGTGTAAATATTTAGGATTAGGATAATGTCCTTTACCTTTCCTTTTTTCTCTTTCTTTATTACTTGGTTTTTCTATAAGTTCAAATAATGTATCTGAATACATTGCTGAATCTTTAAGTATTAAAAGTTCTTTTTCAAATCTATCAATAGATTTTCCTTCCATTCGATTTATTGTCCCACCACCTTCATCTTTATTAATTACTATGATATCTGCATGACTTCTAATAATACTGATCGTTCTAACTAATTCATTTAGTCTATCAGTATTATCACCTATTATTATTATTTTCATAATTATTTAATTTTATGGACCCCCACTTACTTTAGAAGTCCAAGTAAGAAATTTGAAAAATAAATATAATCCTCCTACAAAAATTGTAACAGCAATTATAACACAACCTATGAAATGTATAAACTCCATGACTGTAATTGAATGTATTATACTATTGAGTAACATAATATTTTCTTTTTTCTGAGTTGGTTTTTAGAAAGTTAAGTACTGTATCTAATGAAACATTAGCACCAGTAATCATATATTCTAATCTAGCTTTTGATGATTTATTTGCAAGATCACAATACTCCCAAAGTGCCATCAATTTAATATTTATATCAATTTTATTTATAACTCTGACTAATATTCTATCAACATTAGCAAACTTAAACCTCATTGTAAAATCAACCAAGGTTGAGTTTGGTAAGAATACATGTGTTTTAGCACCTTTTCCAACTTTCATCTTCACCATTATCTTTCTATTTAGATATTCATGATGTGATGTAAACCAAGTACCATCTATATGTTTTTCTTGTCCCATAATTAATGTTCTCTTTCTTTTATTGCTTTTACAGTTTCTAACAGTGCTGAACCTAAAGCTAATTCATAAGTATCAGCTGCACCACCTATTGGTGAAAGTCCAGTAACAGAATTATATATTTTATATCTAAAATATAATATTCCATGGTCAGAATATGCAATTTCATATATAAAATGAAATTTATACTCTTCTCTTAGCCATTTTTGAAATAATGATTGAGTTGGTGCTGAACAGTTATCTTCTGAATGGGCATGAGCTAATCTATTCTTATTATTTGCTCTAACTATGCCTTTTCCGTTATTATAATAATAGAAAAAAGTTTCTTCATTAAATCCTATTTCTTTAGCTAACTTAGCTAATTCAAATGTTATTAATTCATCTTTCATCATGGTATAAGTTTTAATGCTTTGAATAAACCAATATCTAATGCTTCTTCATAGGTTTCTTCCCATACTCCAATCTTTGATATTTTTATTTCTTTTAATAGTTTATTTATTGGTTTTTCAAATATAGTAACTGAAAATATACAACC